>Ga0182738_1000046_pt1 | contig 240446 bp, 219 predicted proteins | sample eDN5th30CBELigMG_FD_128876 | JGI IMG/M metagenome (GOLD analysis project Ga0182738, IMG submission 128876) | Enriched Miracle-Growth compost microbial communities from Emeryville, California, USA - eDNA 5th pass 30_C BE-Lig MG (version 2)... ...
CGGATTTGCGATATGCCACTTCGTGTGGATGAAACTGTTTGTCTTGCCGCAATTATGCAGGCTTTAACAGCGAAAATTTACAAGCTCCATCAGCAGAACTTAAGCTTCAGAAGCTACCGAAGATTATTGTTGAACGAAAACAAATGGCGTGCTTCCAAAGACGGAATCTATTCCCACCTCATCGATTTCGGGAAAGAAGAAAGCGTGCCTACGAAAACCTTCTGACAGAGCTTTTGGAATTTATTGATGATGTAGTGGATGAGCTGGGAAGCCGCAAGGAAGTGGAATACGCGTGGGAAATTATGAAAAACGGAACCGGAGCAGACCGCCAGCTGAAAGTTTTTGAAGAAACCGGCGATCTGAGAGCAGTAGTAGATTATATGATTTCCGAAACCGAATACGGAATTGTGAATGATTAAAAATCTGCCGTTTTTCGTCATCTTTACAAAAAATTATAAAGAAGATTAATCTCGAAGAAAACAAAATCGGCGAACAGCAAATTTACTTATAACTTTCATCAATTTCATTTTTATTAATTTTGCAGAAATATTTTAATCAGAGAAAATGAAGACGATCAAACTTGCCCTTTTGGATATGAATAACAACCATATCAATCAGGGAATGAGGAATATAAAAGAAATATCCGAAGCGTTCAAAGAAAATTCCGAGGAGGAAGTAGAAATTAAAATCTTTGATATCCGCTACAAAAACGAATTTCCCAATGTTGCTGATTTTGATATTTTTATCTCTTCCGGAGGTCCCGGAAATCCGCATCGTGAAGGCTACGAATGGGAACCCAAATACGCCGGTTTTCTGGATGAAATTTTGGAATATAACCAACAAAATGAAACCAAGAAATTTCTGTTTTTAATCTGCCATTCCTTTCAGATTGCGAGCATCCACTGGAAACTGGGAAATATCTGCAAAAGGAAATCCTACTCTTTTGGCGTAATGCCGGTGCATAAAACCGAAGAAGGAAAACAGGATTTTATTTTCAAAAATCTTCCCGATCCTTTCTACAGCGTAGATTCCAGAGCATATCAGTTTATTGAACCGAATGAAGAACGCTTCGAAGAAATGGGAATGAAAATTACAGCACTGGAAAAAGTTCGTCCGCACATCCATTTGGAAAGAGCTGTAATGGCGGTTCGTTTTTCTGATGAAATTTTCGGAACGCAGTTTCATCCGGAAGCCGATCCTGAAGGATTTCTGAAAAATCTGGAAAACGAAAAAAACCGTAATGCAATGATTGATAATTTCGGAATGGAAAAATATCTGGAAACAATCGACAGAATGGACGATCCTGATAAAATTGTACTTACAAGATCGCAGATTCTTCCAAGATTTTTAAACTTCGCAACCCGACAGATTTTACAGAAAAGTTTTGAGCTGATTTGAAGACAAAGAAATTTTACTTAATAATAGCAACTATTGTTGTCTGTATCATTTTTTATTTCTTACTTGACAATTATGTAGGAAAAATTTTTGACTTGCACCATTAAAACATAAAATCAAAACAAAACTATGATCTCAAAATACAGAGAACAATTCAACAGTGAATTTTCACCGGAAAAATACAAAGAAGTAATTCAGCTTCTGAAGCAGGAAAGCGGAATCGAGCCGCTTTTTCGGGTTTCCGAAAGTCCCATTTTTCTCACCAAAGATTTTCAGGAAAAACTGAATGATGCCTGTGAAAGCATTATCACCCAAATTAAAAATATGAGCGGTGAAGAGCTTCAGAAAGCCATTCCCGAAAACTGTAATGTTCCCAATGATACAAAGCAACCGCATTTTTTCACCATCGATTTCGGAATTTGTAAAAATGAAAACGGCGATATTGTTCCGCAATTAATTGAACTTCAGTCTTTTCCTACTTTGTATGCTTTTCAGAAAGAATTGCAAAATGCGCTGTGCAAAGTTTATCCTTTCCTGAACGAACTGAAACCGGAAATGAACGATGAACACTATTACAGTGAACTTCGAAAACTTTTAATCGGCAACGAAAATCCTGAAAATGTAATCCTTCTCGAAATTTATCCGCATAAACAGAAAACCAATATCGATTTTTATTTAACCGAAAAAAAACTCGGCATAACGCCTGTCTGCTTAACAGAGATTAAAAAAAACGGCAGAAAATTATACTATGAAAAAAACGGAAAAACCATCGAAATAAAAAGGATATACAACCGTGTGATTTTTGATGAGCTGGATCGGATTCCGGATCTGAAAACCGATTTTGATTTCCGGGAAGAGATTGATGCTGAATGGATTACGCATCCGAACTGGTTTTTTAAAATCTCAAAATTTTTACTTCCGAAGCTCAGGCATTCGTATGTTCCTAAAAGTTATTTTCTGAATGAATTTCCGAACACCGAAAATATTGGAGATTTCGTGCTAAAGCCATTGTTTTCATTTGCAGGAAGCGGTGTAAACCTGAATCCTACGAAAGAAATTATTGACGAAATCGGGGATAAAGAAAATTATATTATGCAGCGGAAGGTGGAATACGCTCCTATTTTTAAAGATCCGAACGGAGATTTTTCTAAAGCGGAAATCCGTCTTCTGTATATTTGGCACGAAAACGAAGACCGCCCGAAACTAATGGAACATCTTGTAAGAATGACGAAAGCTGCAATGGTAAATGTGGATTTCAACAAAAAAGATGCGATTTGGATTGGCGGTACTACAGCATTTTTTGAAAAATAATGTAGGTGAAATTTCTTGAAATTTTTTCTCACTCCTATTTTTCTCCATTTTTTAAAACCATTTTATGAAAAAACTTTTGACCATTATTATCATCGGCAGTTCCCCTATATTTCTTTTTTCCCAGAATAAATCCGGAAAACTGGAAGGCGTAGTAGCTTGTGGAAAAACTGCGGAAGCCTATTGTTTTGGTACGCCAAAAGTTGTACTTCATTCTTTGGAAACCAATAAAAAATCTGAAGAAATAAATCTTTCTGTAAATGAAGATCAGGCGTTTTCAGAAATCATTCCTTCCGGAAAATATGAAATTTCTGCCAGCTTCAAAGGTTATAAAACCTTCCGTTCCGAAATAGAAATCCCCGAAAACAAAAAAATCCATTTCGAAATAATTTTGGAAAAAATCCGGTAATATTAATTGACATTTCAAACTGATTTTTCTGTTGCTTTTTCTTGCGATTGGAATATTTATAAATCATCATACCAAAATGTTTACTAAATTTGTGATAATCGGAAACATATCGTTATTTTCCACTACTCATTAAACAAGTTTTTAGCTATATGAAAAATTATAAGATCTACATTGCAGCATTCGGGATTGCTTTTCTGCAAAGTTGCGCCGTGAAAACGGGCATTGATAGCCCAACTTTCCAAAAATATTATTCGACCATAAAATCTGAAGAACTTAAGAAAAATCTCTACGTAATTGCTGATGATAACATGGAAGGAAGAGATACCGGAAGTCCCGGACAGAAAAGAGCCGGCGAATATATGATTAATTATTACAAAAATCTGGGAATTGGACATCCTCCAACAATGGATTCATATTATCAGAAAGTTCCTGCGGAATTTATGAACAAATCCGGTTACGGAGGAAAACTTCCGGACTCTGAAAATATTTTGGCGTTTATCCCCGGTTCTGAAAAGCCTGATGAAATTATCGTGGTTTCTGCACATTACGATCATGTAGGCACCAAAAACGGTGTAGTGTATAACGGTGCCGATGATGATGGAAGCGGAACTGTTGCAGTAATGCAGATTGCAAAAGCTTTTCAGGAAGCCAAAAAAGACGGAAAAGGTCCGAAACGCTCCATTTTATTTTTGCACGTAACTGGTGAAGAACACGGACTTTTCGGTTCCGAATGGTATTCTGAAAATCCCGTTTTCCCGATTACCAATACTATAGTTGATTTGAATATCGATATGATAGGAAGAGATGATGCGGAAAATCGTGGAAAGCAGTACGTGTATGTAATCGGTTCCGAAATGCTAAGCTCTGAACTGAAAAAAATAAATGAAGAAGCCAATGCTAAAACCGTACAGCTGGAATTGAATTATAAATACGACGATCCTAAAGATCCGGAAAGACTCTATTACCGATCCGATCATTATAATTTCGCAAAGCATAATATTCCGGTTGCTTTTTATTTTGACGGAATCCACGAAGATTATCACAAACCAACCGATGATCCCGATAAAATAGACTATCCGCTTTTGCAAAAAAGAACGCAGCTGATTTTCGCGACAGCCTGGGAACTTGCCAACAGAACTGACAGAATTGTGGTAGACCGGAAATAAATCATTTAATTTAAAAATAAAAAATGAACCTCCTGAAAAGAAGGTTCATTTTGTTTTAAAGCCTGTTTACATTTTATATCAGAATTTTTATAGTTATTTTTAGATGGATTTTTCTTCTGGAGTTTGAAAATTTATCGGGATAAATTGAAAATTGTAGAAGGGAAATACGCTTAAAAGAACATAAAAAACGGATAAGAATAAGAAAATAGACCTTACTAAATTTATTTCTTTAAAATTTAAACAGGCTCTTATATATTTCTTTTGATTATCCAATAACTCCCAACTCCTTTCCTACTTTTTCGAATGCAGCAATTGCTTTGTCCAAATGTTCTTTAGTGTGTGCTGCAGAAAGCTGAACTCGGATTCTTGCTTTGCCTTTCGGAACTACCGGATAAAAGAATCCAATTACATAAATGCCTTCATCCATCAGTTTTTCCGCCATTTTTTGGGAAAGTGGCGCATCATAAAGCATTACCGGAACAATGGCAGCATCTCCATCAGGAATGTCGAAACCTTTGGCTTTCATATGGGTTCTGAAATAATCTGCATTTTCCATCACTCTATCGCGAAGCGAAGTATTTTCAGAAATCATATCCAGAACCTTCATTGCTGCACCTACAATTCCCGGTGCAAGAGAATTGGAAAATAAATAAGGTCGTGATCTTTGACGAAGCATCTCTATAATTTCTTTTTTCCCGGAAGTAAATCCGCCCAATGCGCCGCCTAAAGCTTTACCCAAAGTAGAAGTAATAATATCCACTCTTCCCATTACATTATTGGCTTCATGCGTTCCACGACCGGTTTTCCCGATAAATCCTGTTGCGTGAGAATCATCTACCATTACCAAGGCATCGTATTTTTCTGCCAAATCACAAACTCCTTTCAGATCGGCAACAATCCCATCCATCGAGAAAACACCATCTGTTACAATAATCCTGAAACGATGATTTTTTTCGGAGGCAGCTTTCAGTTGTGTTTCCAGATCGTTCATATCATTATTTTTGTAGCGATATCTTGCTGCTTTACAAAGTCGAACTCCGTCAATAATCGAAGCATGATTCAGTTCATCAGAAATAATGGCATCTTCTTCCGAAAACAAAGGCTCGAAAACTCCACCGTTTGCATCAAAACAGGCAGCATATAAAATGGTATCTTCCATTCCGAGGAATTTGGAAATTTTGGCTTCCAGTTCTTTATGTATATCTTGTGTTCCGCAGATAAAACGGACGGACGACATTCCGTAGCCGTGAGAATTGATGGTTTCCTGCGATGCTTTTATCACTTCCGGATTGTTGGACAAACCGAGATAATTGTTGGCACAGAAATTCAGAAGTGTTTTTCCGTTGGCTGTTATTTCTGCGGATTGTTGGGAAGTGATAATTCTTTCGGTTTTGTAAAGTCCTTCATTTTCAATGTTCTGAAGTTCATTCTGAAGGTTCCCGATAAACTTTTGTGAAATCATTTTTATTAAGATTTTGATTTCCGCTAATTTAATAAAAAAAGCCCTCCGAAAGGAAGGCAAATTAAATTATTCTTTCTGATACGGATTTATTTTACCAAAGTATAACCATTCGGATCGAAAGCAATTGCTCTTTCATTACAATCGTCTTTTACAAGGGTAAAAGTCAGCTTATTATCATTAATACTGAAAGTATAGCTTCCTACCGAATCTAATGAGCAAGGTGAACCTCCGCTGGTTTTCTTTAAGGTAAGAGTATCTCTGTCCACGGTGTAGCTCATTGTTTCGATGGTCTCTCCCTGATATAAAAGATTAAGCATATTTTCTGAAAATGCGAAAGTCATCATTTCAGGGGAAGGTGCATTTACAATACCAGTCCATTTGGTATCAGCTAAAACATTGGGTTTTGTGGAATCGGTTTCCTGTGCAAAAGCTGTAGCAAAACAGGAAATGAGTAGCAGCATCGCTGCAAATCTGATGAAAATCTGTTGTTTCATAATTTGTGGTTTTTAAAATTAGTAATTATACTTTTTTCAAAGTTATAAAAAAATCATATAACCAAAACCAATTAATAAAAATAATTGCAGGTTATTTTTTGGCATTCATTATGTCTTATACAACCTGATAGTTCAAATATTAACAATTTCTTATTTCACTTTTTTTGCGGTATAATTGCTTTCGTTCCCAAGACGGTCTATTGCCTTCACGGCGATTGTATTCAGGGTTTTCCCGTTTTTGGTTTTCGGATAGGTTTTGTGGGTATGGCTTTTACTGAAAATTTCCGTTTCCCAAGCATCTCCGTATTTCAGAAATATAATCCACTGAAATACATTCTTTGTTGAAGAATCTGTCCAGTTCAGAACTGCTGAACCAGCAGAATGGGTGTATTCTATTTTCGGCTTTTCCAAAGGTTCGGCTTTTATCCACGGAGTTTTCGGAATCAAAACTTTTTCTTTGTAAGGTCCGTTTTTCAGAGCGTCTGTCATTGCATAATTTTTCACCAATCCGGCAATACTCCAATGCGCAGCTCCTGCATCATTTTTCAGAAATTCACGGGAAAGCTCGATCTGATTGACAATTTCTGAAGGACGGTCAGATACTTTTACTTCCACCGTATTCAAACCGGGCCAAAGATGGCGGTTTTTTGTATTTTCGGATTTCCACCAGTTGAGAAGAGCGGGAAAGCTTTGTCCCGAAGAATTTATCGGCCAATATAATTGCGGTGTAAAATAATCAATCCAACCCCGATTCAGCCATAATTTTGCATCGGCATACAATTCGTCGTATTGCGAAGAACCTTTAATTCCCGCAGGAAATCCCGGTTTCCAGATTCCGAAAGGACTAATTCCGAATAATACCTGGGGTTTTTCTTTTTTGATTTCGGTATAGATTCTTTCGACAAATTTATTCACGTTTTCTCTCCGCCAATCAGCTCTGGAAAGTGTTCCTCCGGAATTGCGGTAAGCATTCCAGGTTTTGTTATCCGGAAAATCTCTTCCACCATTATAGGTAGCATACGGATAGAAATAATCATCAAAATGAATTCCGTCTATATCATATCTTTTTATCAAATCTCCCACAACATCGGAAACGTGGTTTTGTGTTTTCGGATCTGCCGGATCGAACCAATACATTCCGTTTTTCAGACGGACGGTATTTTCGGGTGATTTCTTCACTATTGATTCCGAAGTTACGCTACCTCCATTGCTGTGATGGGCACGAAACGGATTGAGCCATGCGTGAAGTTCGATTCCTCTTTTATGTGCTTCTTCAATCCAGAATTCTAAAGGATCGTAATCGGGTGAAGGATTTTTGCCGGTCTGTCCGGTAAGAAAATAAGACCAAGGTTCGTAATTGCTTTTATATAAAGCATCTGCGGAAGGACGAACCTGCAAGATTACTACATTGAAGTTATTGTTTTCCAAATAATCCAAAAGCTGAATGGCTTCCGTTTTTTGCTGATCTGTAGTAAGATTGTTTCGGGAAGGCCAGTTGATATTTGCTACCGATGCGATCCAGGCTGCGCGAAATTCTCTTTTGATTTCCGGAAGGGTAACTTTCAGAAAATCGTCATCTTCTTTATTGGTATTGGGAATTGTTTTAGGGATTTCCGTTTTCTTTACGGGAGTGGTTTTCTTTACAGGCTTTTTGGGTTGTGATCCGCAGGAATTAAGCATTAAAATTAAAAGCAATAATAATGGAAAAGCTTTCAGTATTCGTGAATTCATTACAATTAAGTTTAAAATAAAAGCCTCCAATAAAGAGGCTTTCAGTATAACGACGTAAAGATAATTATCTTATTCGGTTTTTGCTAATCTTTCGGCACGTTTTCGGTCTTCTTCAGCAAGAATTTTTTTCCGCATACGGATAAAGTTCGGTGTTACTTCAATCGCTTCATCAGCCTGAATATATTCCATACATTCTTCCAGAGAAAACAAAATTTTCGGAGCAATATTTCCGTCTTTATCTTTTCCGGCTGCACGCATATTGTTAAGTTGCTTTCCTTCTACAATATTTACCACCAAATCGCCAGGTTTGTTTTGTTCCCCTACAATCATTCCCATATACACTTCTTCTCCCGGATCTACAAAGAAACGTCCTCTGTCCTGCAATTTCTCAATGGAATAAGCGGTTGCCTGTCCCTGGTTTTTAGAAACCAGAACACCATTGCTTCTTCCCGGAATTGCTCCTTTGAAAGGTTTGTAATCCATAAATCTGTGCGCCATAATTGCTTCTCCGGCAGTTGCGGTAAGCATTTGGGAACGTAGTCCGATTAAACCTCTGGACGGGATTTCGAATTCCAAATGTTGCATTTCGCCTTTGGTTTCCATAATGTGAAGATCACCTTTTCTTTGTGTCGCCAAATCGATTACTCGGGAAGCGTATTCTTCCGGAACATCTACAACCATTGATTCGTAAGGTTCGCATTTTTCACCATCAATTTCACGCAAAATAACTTGCGGTTGCCCGATTGTCATTTCATATCCTTCCCTTCTCATCGTTTCAATAAGAACGGAAAGGTGAAGAATTCCTCTTCCGAAAACAAGGAACGTATTGGCATCATCGGTTTGCTGAACGCGAAGTGCAAGATTTTTTTCGAGCTCTTTTTCCAGTCTTTCTTTCAGGTGATTGGAGGTTACGTATTTTCCGTCTTTTCCGAAGAATGGGGAATTGTTGATGGAAAAAGTCATATTCAGAGTTGGTTCATCAATCGCAATTCTTGGCAATGGTTCAGGATTTTCCAAATCCACAAATGTATCACCGATCTGGAAGACATCGAAACCAACTACGGCGCAGATATCTCCGGCATACACTTCGGAAACTTTTTTCTTGCCCAATCCTTCGAAAACATATAATTCCTTTACTTTTCCTTTTACTATCTTATCACCTTCCTGTGCAAGACCAATCCATTGACCTTCTTTTACAGAACCTCTTGCAACTTTTCCGATGGCAATTCTTCCCAAAAATGAGGAATAATCCAAAGATGTAATCTGCATCTGAAGATTTCCTTCTTCGGTTTTCGGAGCCGGAACATATTCTAAAACTCCATCCAGAATGGGAAGAATATTATCTGTTGGCTCTAGGCTTGTATTGAACCAACCTTGTTTTGAAGAACCATAAAATGTTGGAAAATCTAATTGTTCTTCTGTAGCATCTAAAGCGAAGAAAAGATCAAAAACTTTATCGTGAACTTCTTCCGGTCTGCAGTTTTCTTTATCTACTTTATTGATGACTACAATCGGCTTCAATCCCAATTGCAAAGCTTTATGTAAAACGAATCTAGTCTGTGGCATCGGACCTTCGAAGGCGTCCACCAAAAGAAGTACACCATCAGCCATTTTCAGTACACGCTCTACCTCTCCCCCGAAATCGGCGTGTCCGGGAGTATCGATTACATTAATCTTGGTGTCTTTGTAGGTAACGGAAATATTCTTGGAAAGAATGGTAATTCCTCTTTCTCTTTCCAGATCGTTGTTATCCATAATCAGTTCACCACTTTCCTGATTTTCTCTGAAAATATTGGTAGCGTGGATAATTTTATCGACCAGTGTGGTTTTGCCGTGGTCTACGTGTGCGATAATCGCAATATTTCTAATGTTCTGCATCGTTATTTTTTACGGGTGCAAAAGTAATCATTTTTTAAAGAAAATGAATAAAACATATTGAAAATTAATAAAAACACAACACACCAAAAGAAAATATTGAACCTTCTGTAAACATCGGAGGTTTATTTTACATTAAATGAATCGGAAATGATGAGGCAATATTTTATGAAAGTTTCAAAATAATTCGGAAAGTGGTTCCTTTATTCAGTTCAGTTTGTGCGATTTTTAAGTCGCCATTGTGATACTCCTGAATTACTCTTTTTGCAAGGCTCAATCCTAATCCCCAACCTCTTTTTTTGGTGGAATATCCTGGTTTGAATACGTTTCGGATTTGCTTTCCCGTCATTCCGCAACCGGTATCTTTAAAATCGACAAATATATTTTTGCTTTTTTCATAAACCGTAATATCCAGATTACCAATTCCTTTCATTGCATCTACGGCATTTTTTACTAGATTTTCAATTACCCAGCTCAGCAGAATCCGATTATGTGGAACCAATATTTCGCTTTTTTCAGAATGAAGTGTGAAGTTTACTTTTGTAGAAATTCGTGTTTTCAGATAATCGAAATTTTGTTTGATTGTTTCCGTAAGGTTATAATCGTTAAGCTCGGGAACCGATCCTATTTTTGAAAATCTTTCGGAAATGGTTTTCAGCCTCAGAATATCTTTCTCGAATTCGGAAACGCCTGTGGAACTGGGATTTTCCAGCTTCATTACTTCAATCCAGCCAATCATCGAGGAAAGCGGAGTTCCGATTTGATGTGCTGTTTCTTTTGCCAAACCTGCCCAGATAAATCCTTCGTCTTTTTTCTTCATCGTCCTCATAAACCAAATGGAAAAAAAGAGATAAGTGAGAATAAAGATTCCAAGAAAATAAGGGAAAAACCGCAGATTGTTCAGCAATTGGGAGTTGTCGTAAAATACCAGCTGCTTTTCTCCTTTGTCAATCGTAATTTCAAAAGGTTCATAATGGCTTTCCATTGTCAGGATATATTTTTCCAGCGATAAAGGATTTTTTGTGATTTCTTTTGGGATATTCCGCACACTTCCTTCGGATAACAAAGGTTTTTTATTTTTATCGGTGATAATTACCGGAAGCTGGTCGTTTTCCGTAAAAATGCTCCACAGCAAATCCTGGGTATCAGAATCAATGGTGCTGTTCAGCTGTTGGATGCGCATTGCTTTTGCGAAGACCTCAATCCTTTTGGTTTCCCTTTCTCTGAGTTCCTGAATCAGAAAAACGGAATACAAAACAATTGCGGCGATAATCGCCGTAAAAGTGATATAAACAAACCAGATATTAATTCTGGCAAGAAGTGGTCGCTGCTTCATATTATTTCAAAACACTCAGCACTTTGTACAATGCACTGCTGATATTGCTTCCCTGATAATTATTAATAATGATGGAAAATACATATCCGTTATGATATCCTGCAAAAGATTTGGTGTTTTTCATTGTTCCGCTTTTCATTTTCATTCCGTTTCCCTGCGTTGGAAATCCTTCATAAAAATCGGGATACCAACTTTGCTTTTTCGACCAAAGTAAAGACTGAACTTCGGCTCTTGCAGAAACGTAATTTTGTGGAGAAAGTCCGCTTCCGTCCGCAAAATTAATCATCGAAGCATTGATGCCTTTGGATTTCCAGAATTCTTTCATATAAGAAATTCCTGCATCAAAACTGCCTTCGTTTTTCTTTTCCTTACCTAGAGTTTTCACTAAAGTTTCTCCATAAAAATTCACGCTTTTTCGTAAAAACCAATAGATGATTTTATCCAGTGTTGGAGATTTGTATTCGAAGAAAACGGTGTTCTTAGGAAATACGGAAACTTTTTCTCCATTTATTTTTTGTTGCGAAGTGGTGATGATTTTCCCTTTAAAATCAATCCCGTTTTCTGTAAACCATTTTTGGATTTCTTTTCCCAAAGTTAAAGGCGGATTTGGCGTTGCGCCTGAAACCGTGGTGGTTTTTCCGGAAGGAAGCGTTCCGTTAATCAAAGCAACATCGGAATATGGTGCCGTAAAAATCAGGCTTTGGTCGGAACTTCCGCCCGTTTTCAGCTCCGAAACCCATTGTACATTCGGTAGTTCGATATTGGAATTTTTAATTTGATCTCCGTTTACATTCAGATCAAACTGGTTTTCGCGCCAGTTCATTCCCCAAACTCCGGCTCCGTAATAATTTCCCATATCATTCCAAGGCCAACCTCCCGGAACGGTTTGAAAATCGAAGTAAGAATCATCCAGAATCAAATTTCCGGAAATTTTTGAAATTCCTTTTTCCTTTAAAGAGTTAAGAAATTTTTGTTTAAAATTTTCAGGTTTGTAACCATCGTACCGCCAACTTCCCAAAGTTGGATCTCCGGTGGAAAAAAGATAAAGGTCACCATCCAGATTTCCATTATTTATGGTTCCGGAATAGGAAGCAGAAGTTTTGTATTGATAATCTTTTCCCAAAGCTTCCAAAGCGCAGGCTGCGGTAAAAATCTTTTGGGTGGAAGCCGTGGAAAGTCCTTTGTTCCCGTTGTATTCGTACACAAAATTTCCGTTTTCGTCCGAAACATAAAAAGATAAGTTCGCAGAATATGCCGGTGAAGAATTCATCATATTTTTAACAGCGGCATCTAAATTTTGGGAAATATTCTGCCCGGAAACCAAAGCAGCGAAAACAAGGAAAAACAGTATCAGACGGTTCATTGAAAACTTTTTATTTTCAAAGATAACGAAAACTTGTTTCTTTTTATTTTCACCCGTTCCTTTTTTCTTTCTACTTGGCTCTTTTTCTTTTTTTTTCCTCCAAATTTTACTATTTTCGTGTATACAAAGCCCAAACAGAGAAAATGGTTTACGATATTGAACAGGAAAACAAGGAAATCCTTGCGCGCTACAAAGATTTAATTTCCAATACATACAGAACGCTGGATGAAGATAATAACAAGCTGATCCGGAAAGCGTTTGATATTGCTCTGGATGCACATAAAGACCAGCGGAGAAAATCGGGAGAACCCTACATCTATCATCCTATCGCTGTTGCCAAAATTGTGGCGGAAGAAATTGGTTTGGGCGCTACTTCCATTGCGTGTGCGCTGCTCCACGATGTGATTGAAGATTCGGATTATACCTATGAGGACATCAAAAAAATGTTCGGTGAAAAAATTGCGAATATCGTAAACGGACTCACCAAAATTTCGATTATGAATCACCAGAATATCTCGATTCAATCGGAAAATTATAGGAAACTTTTACTTACACTTTCCGAAGATTTTAGGGTGATTCTCATTAAAATTGCAGACCGGCTTCACAACATGCGTACACTGGAAAGTATGACTCCCGAAAAGCAGAAAAAAATTGCTTCGGAAACCGTGTACATTTATGCTCCACTTGCACACCGATTGGGATTGTACAATATCAAATCCGAGCTGGAAGATCTTTCGATGAAGTTCAATAATCCGGAAGTGTATAACGAAATTGCAACCAAGCTGGAACTGGCAAGAGAGCAACGAGAAAAATATGTGGAAGAATTTACCAAAGAAGTTTCCGAACAATTAAAGGAAGAAGGACTGAACTTTACCATTAAAGGAAGAGCGAAAGCCATTTCTTCTATCTTCCGGAAGATGCAGAAACAGGGCGTTTCTTTCGAGGAAGTGTTCGATAATTATGCGATCAGGATTATTTATAAATCCGATGCCAAAAATGAAAAATTCCTTGCCTGGAAAATATATTCCATTGTTACCGATCTGTACCACAGCAATCCGTCCCGAATGCGCGACTGGATTACGCAACCGCGAGCTACAGGATATGAAAGTCTGCATTTAACTGTTCTCGGTCCTGATAAAAAATGGATTGAAGTACAGATCCGATCCGAAAGAATGGACGATATCGCCGAAAAAGGAGTTGCTGCACATTACAAATACAAAGAAGGTTACAGACAAAATTCCGAAGACCGTAATTTTGAAGTCTGGGTAAAAGAAATCCGCGAAGTGCTGGAACAACAGCAGAATGTTCCCGCTACCGAACTGATGGACAATATCAAGCTGAACCTGTATTCCAAAGAAGTTTTTGTTTTCACACCAAAAGGTGAAATTAAAATTCTTCCGGTAGGTTCCACAGCTCTGGATTTCGCTTTTTCTGTACATACCGATCTGGGAATGAAATGTCTGGGTGCAAAAATTAACGGGAGGCTGGTTCCCATTTCCTATATGCTGCAAAACGGCGATCAGATTGATATTCTTTCGTCACAAAATCAAAAACCGAAAGCCGATTGGCTGGATTTCGTGGTTACTTCCAAAGCGAAATCTAAGATTAAAAATTATCTGAATTCCGAAAAAAACAATATCGTTGCCGAAGGAAAGGAAATTCTGCAAAGAAAACTTCGCCACGCAAAACTGAATTTCAATGATGAAGAAATCAACAAAATGCAGAAATTTTTCGGACTGAAAACTTCTCAGGAACTTTTCCTGCGATTTCAGGACGGAACGTATGATGCAGGCGATATCCGGAAATATGTGGAAAGCAAAAATGTTTTCAACAACCTGATATCGAGATTCCGAAAATCTCCATCGAAAAATACAGAATTTGAAGAAGCTCCGGAAACCAATCTGGATATGATTGTTTTCGGGAAAGATGAAGAAAAACTCAATTATACTTATGCGAAATGCTGCACGGTGATTCCCGGAGATAAAATTTACGGTTTCATTACCATTTCCGACGGCATAAAAGTGCATAACGATAACTGTCCGAATGCAATCAATCTGCGCGCACAATACGATTACAGAGTAATTCCTGCAAAATGGGTGAATGAAGAAAGCTTCAAAAACAGAGTGAAAATCCAGATTGAAGGACTAGACCGAATGGGAATGATTAATGATATTACGCAGGTGATTTCCAACTCGATGAATATGGATATGAAAAGTATGACCATTGCTTCCAATGATGGGATTTTTACAGGAACCATCAATCTTGAAGTTCGTAACAAAATTCAGCTCGAAAAAACCATCACACAACTTAAAAATGTGAACGGAGTCTCCAAAGTAATGAGACTTCAGAAATAATTTTTTTTTATTTTTACGAATGATTTTATCCCGGTATTTCAACAGATTTTTTCACAGCAGTCAGTCTTCAGGAATTTTACTGATTGGTTGTGTACTTATTTCTCTCATCATCGCTAATTCTTTTTTAGGAAGCACTTTCCAGAATATTTTGGATACCAAAATCGGTTTGCAGAATCTACATTTGAAATATCCTGTTGCAGTCTGGATTAACGATGGATTAATGGCGGTTTTCTTTTTATTGGTAGGCTTGGAAATTAAACGGGAACTTTTGGAGGGCGAACTTTCAAGTTTTAAAAGCGCTTCACTGCCCATTATTGCAGCAATCGGCGGAATGGTGATTCCCGCAGTTATTTTCATCGCTTTTAATTTTGGAAATGAGTTTTCGAATGGTTGGGCAATTCCGATGGCAACAGATATTGCTTTTTCTTTAGCAATTGTTTCCTTGCTCGGAAAAAATGTGCCGGCTTCGCTGAAAATTTTTCTTGCTGCACTTGCAATTGCCGATGATTTGGGAGCAATTCTTGTAATTGCCGTTTTTTATACCGGAGAAATCCATTGGAGCTATCTGGGATATTCCGCGCTGATTGTAGCACTGCTTATCACTTTCAATTTTCTGAAAATCAAGAAAATTGCTTTCTATCTTATCCCCGGATTTTTTCTCTGGTTCTGTATGCATCATTCCGGCATCCATGCTACAATTGCAGGCGTTTTATTGGCATTTACCATTCCCACCAACGAATCTGCAACGGAAATTTCACCTTTAGAAAAATTAGAGCAGCAACTGCATCTTCCGGTAAATTTCTTTATAATGCCCATTTTTGCGCTTGCCAATACCAATATCCTGATCACTTCTGGAATTTCGTCTGCGCTCTCTTCCACTTTGGGATTGGGAATTATTTTCGGATTGTTTTTCGGGAAAGTTTTGGGGATTAATCTGTTTTCATTTATAGCCGTGAAACTAAAAATCAGCAAACTTCCCGAACAGAGCAATTGGCAACAGATGATTGGTGTAGGATTTCTGGCAGGAATTGGTTTTACGATGTCGATTTTCATCTCCATTCTGTCCTTCAAAGGATTTCATCGCATTCAGGATGAAGCCAAGCTTGCGATTCTCGTAGCTTCGGTTCTGTCCGGAATAACAGGATTTTTACTGCTAAAATATTCACGGAAAAATTAGCGAAAATTTATTCGGTTTTTTTTGCGGAACTCCATTTACGAAGGATACAACTCGCTGTTTTTTGTACGGAAAAAGCTTCCGAAAAATATTGAGAGAATCAGAAAATAAGCGCAATATCCTGCAAAAATATACAGGAAATATTTTGCTGAAAACATATCTTCTTTCCGCTTTTCTTTTTCTGCAATACGTATTTTGGCTTCTGCATATTTTTTTTCTACTTCCTGCATTTCTTCAGAACCGGGTTTCAGGACTTTCTTTGTTTTGCCATATTCGTCTTCCAGAGATGTTTTGTAACTTTCGATATATTGATAATTCAGCAAATCTTTGGTGTCTTTATCCACATAATTGATGTAGATAAAAATAGAAACAATGGAAAGAAAACCGGCAAAAAACATCGGTAGAAAAGCTCTTCCGAAGGCTTCCTTAAAATTTAAAATCTTTTTGAACCGGCTGTAAGAAGATACCGAGATAAAAGCTCCTACTGCATAAAAAAGCGGTGCCAGAAAAGAGCTCAACATAATAATTGTACGGTAATAATGGAGATCTCTGAAAAAAATATTGGTGATAAAAAAAGCGATCATCACTGCTATAAATATCAGAAAACCAATTGCATAAACATTTCTTGCCATAGCGTATAAAAAATAATTTTAATTTTTTTGGATTTTGGATTTTGAATTTTGAATATATGCCCTATCTTTGCAGTGGCAAGTCCTAAACAACCAGCTCCTGAAAATCCTCCAGGGTGGGAACACAGCAAAGGTAATCGGTTGTAGCGGTGTGATTTAGGTAGCTTGCCATTTTTTATTTATCATTTTCCAGGATATCTTCAATCAATTTTACGTGACTCCAGTTTTCCCCGGTTTTTATACGGTGAATCTGCATATCTGAAACGTTGTAATGCTTGGCAAGATGACGCAAGCTGTCTCCTTTTTTCAGTCGTGCCTTTATTCTCAGAACATCCATTTCGGATAATTTTGATGCTCTTGTATTCGGGCGGTTTGCTTCCCGAAACTGTTCTTTAAATTTTTTAAGAATTACTTTTGGATGATTTTGCATTCTTGCATCCAGGTCGGATTGCGAAGCCCATTCCAGATTGTCTGCATTATTGTTGAGCTTATCGAAATCTTTGTGTATAACAAATTTCTGATCTGCAGATTTTGGTTTTTCCAGAAAAAGCTCGGCTACTCCTTTATGGAAAAGCAACGCCAGATTAATGGTATTTTTATTGGTAAGCTTGGTATTGAGTTTTTTTCGTTTTTGTATTAACCTGTCCCTCGATTGACGAAGCCCTGTAACTTTTTCCTCGAATTCTTTATTGCTTTTCAAGTTTGCAATTTCGGTATTCAGGGTATTGATTTCTGTATTTAGTTGATCAATTTTCCTGAGGTCGGTTTCGCTCCATTTTTTGCGAAGTTTCGCCCTGAGTATCCTATAGCCTCCTTGCAGACTTCCTTGTACTAATTTCCCTTGTGGATTAATTTTACTAAAAGTTCTGATGTTTCCGTGATCAGAAATTTCAATACGGTAGAATCCCTCAAATTCTTTATTGATAGGGTACTCTTTCCATTTTTCAATTTTTTTTATCATATTTTTTTTTCAAATGCTGCTGTTTTGGTTCGAATGCCGGGGAAATATTCCGGATTCTTTTTTTAAGTTTCAAATTCTTCACCTAATTTCGGAAGGGTAAACTCAATATCTTTTTCTGCAAAAAGTTTTTTTGCAGTTTCGTGGTTGATGGTAATTGGTGGAAAAGTATCGAAATGACAGCCGATTACCCGTGATGTTTTCAGTAATTCTGCTGCGGCATAGCTCGCTTTTCTTGCACACATTGTATAATGACTTCCTACTGGTAAAATGGCAAGATTAATCTCCCCGAAAAGTTGCGGGAACATTGCCATATCTGCCATTACTCCGGTATCTCCTGCAAAATAAACATTGTTGCCGGGAAACCTGAAAATGTATCCAGAAGCCAAACCTCCGTAGCTTCCGTCCGGAAAACTGGAAGTGTGAGAAGCAGGAACCATTGAAATTTTCATATCGTCAAATTTTGCTGAACCACCAAAATTAATATCAATAAAATGGGGATGATTGAAGTAATCACAAATTTCCGGCTGACCGATAAGCACGGCATCAGGATGAATTTCTAAAACTTCTTTCACATCTGCAATATGATCTCCGTGAGCATGAGTAATAAGCACATAATCTATTTTCTGCTCTTTGATATCAAAACCCGATTTGTCTTTCTGATAATTGTAGAAAGGATCGGAAAGGATATTTTTACCGTTGTAGGTAAACAAAAAACAATTTTGCCCGAGGAACTTTATTTTCATACTGATTTTTTTAATGATGATGTCCTTCAATACGGATCCTAAAAAAAATTCTTTGCTGTTGTAGAATTTGAAACATCAAATTTACGAAATTATTTAACATAAAAACAATAAAAGCGGTGATCAGGTAATCCATCCGTTATTTTTCAGAAACGGAACTTTGGAAAGGATAAAGATACTAAGCAATGAAGCAAGAAATACCAGACCGGAAAGTAAGATAATGTATAAAACAAACCATCCTTCATTATGAAGAAAAAAAGAATCTGATGCATAAACCCTGAGTTTTCTGAGAACCAAAATATGGATAAGATATATCCCAAAAGTATTCCTGTCAATAAACATACATTTTCTGTTGGTTCTAAAGGAAAAAGTTTTGAAAAAAAGAAAAACTCCGGCGGAATATAGTGCTACATTTGGTGATAAATATTCGTAAAAATTTTTTATAAATTTTCCGTTTTCCATGGTAGAACTGAGGGTTAAAAAATAAATAAGCAGAAATCCTGAAACTATCATCAACAGGGAAATAAAACGTACTTTTATAATTGATTTTACCGGCAATCGGGAAAGGTACAAACCGAGAATCAGGTAGCCGATATAATTACTGAAATACATCACCTCAATCCGTGGGAAATATTCAGAAGCGGCGAAATCCCCAAAAAGGGTAAATACCCAAATTACAAGAAAAAAAAGAAGCTTCCTATTGGTTGCAGAAACGGTCCATTTTCGTAAAACGGGAATAAAAAGATACAATCCTAAAATAAGATAAATGTACCAAAAGTGAAACGAAACTCCGTGCATTAATCCGAAGTAAAAGTTTTTCAGAATTTCTAAAAAATCGGTTCCGGAAAACGATTTCCAGTGAAGATCAATAAAATAAACTGTACTGAAAAAAAGGAACGGTAAAAGGATTCTTTTCAATCTTTTCTGGAGAAAAACATTCAGTTTCTCATCTTTATCCAAAAGCAATGCTGCGGAAATCATCAGAAAAACCGGAACGCAGAACCTCACCAAACTGTCAAAAAAATGTGCGGTCTTCCAAATATTGATGTTATATTTTTCAAAATGCAGCACATAAAAGGCAAGAACGTGAAGAAAGATCACCGAAAAAGTGGATACTATTCGCAGGTAGCTCAGATATGCTTTCATAAAAGATTTTGAAAATTAAAAATACGAAAACCTCTCGCCATCGGTTTTAACTTTCTTAAAAAACTTTAGTATTTTTGTGCTATGCTTTCAAAAAAATCCCAATATGCGTTTAAAGCGTTGGCTTATCTGGTAGAAAACAGAGACCGCGGTCCATTGCTGATTTCGGATATTTCGGAGATGAAAAAGATTCCGCTGAAATTCTTGGAAAACATCCTGCTTCACTTAAAAAAAGCAGATATCTTGGAAAGTAAAAAGGGAAAAGGCGGCGGCTATTTTCTGAAGCAAAATCCTGAAAATGTTACCCTCGCAAAAATTATCCGTCTTGTAAACGGTCCGATTGCTTTGCTGCCTTGCGTAAGCTTAAATTTTTATCAGAAATGCGACAATTGCAACGAGGATCATTGCGGGCTTCATGATGTTCTGATTGAAGTTCGGGATGCTTCCCTTCGTATTCTGGAATCGAAAACATTGTTGGATTTGGCGGATTATTAAGATTTTAATTGCTCAGAACTTCCGCCATAAGGTTAAATTTCGGAATATCAATTTCAAAATTCATATCGGTAAGTGTATTGAAAGCCAAATAACTTCCCGTCATATTTCCAACTCCGGAACGCAGCACCACATTGGAAAAATAGCTGAAACTTTCTCCAGGTTTTATTTCAGGAGTCAATCCGATAACACCATCACCGATAACTTCGGTAAATCCAAAACCAACATCGTAGATCAGCCATTTTCTTTTCAGAATCTGGATGGTCTCTTTTCTTTGATTTTTAATGCTAATGTGGTAGCGAAAAACAAAACGGTTTTCCGATGGAAAGCTGTTCTTCACATCATAATCTGTATAAACCGTTATCTGAACCGAATCTGTAATCTTGGAAACCATAGCTCATTTTTTTGTCTTCGAAAACATCAATACAAAAATCCCGCCTTTTATTATGAGGAATGAAGGATTAATGATTAATTGTTAATTGTTAATGATGAGTGATTAATGATTAATGATTAATGATAAGTGATGAGGAATAATTCTCATTATTAAATCCTAAATGTACAAAAGGTTTTTAAAGAAATTCAGACACACTAAAAATTAAAAATCCTGTTTTTTGATAACAGGATTTTTTTTTTGATTACAATTCCAATGCTTTTCGTTCGTCTCCGTTCATCAGGAATTCTACCGGATTGTCGATGGCTTCTTTCACTGCGACTAAAAATCCTACTGATTCTCTTCCGTCGATAATTCGGTGATCATAAGACATTGCAACGTACATCATCGGACGAATTTCCACTTGTCCGTTTACTGCTACCGGTCTTTGGATAATATTGTGCATTCCCAAAATTGCAGATTGCGGCGGATTGATAATAGGTGTGGAAAGCATGGATCCGAAAACGCCTCCGTTGGTAACGGTGAAGGTTCCGCCTGTCATTTCATCAACGGTTATTTTTCCGTCTCTTACTTTTTCTGCCAGTGTTTTTATACTGGCTTCCACTCCTCTGAATGTCATATTTTCAGCATTTCTGAGAACCGGAACCATTAGACCTTTCGGTCCGGAAACCGCAATGGAAATATCACAAAAATCGTAATTGATTTTGTAATCTCCATCAATGGATGCATTTACATCAGGATACATTTGCAACGCTCTGGTTACGGCTTTTGTAAAGAAAGACATAAAACCAAGTCCGATTCCGTGTTTTTGTGCAAACTCATCTTTATACTGCTTTCTGATTCTGAAGATTTCAGACATATCCACTTCATTGAAGGTGGTAAGCATTGCTGTTTCATTTTTTACGGAAACCAGTCTTGCTGAAAGTTTTCTTCTGAGTACTGAAAGTTTTGTAGTAGTGGTCGCTCTGCTTCCGTCGGTTGAAGAAACTGCTCCCATAGAAACTGTGGCATTAGCTGACTGTGCATCATCTTTGGTTATTCTGCCGTCTTTTCCTGAACCTTGTACAGATGTAGCCGGAATTCCTTTTTCGTCCAGAATTTTTTTAGCTGCAGGAGATGGTGTTCCGGTTGCATAGGTTGCAGCGGGTTTTTCTTCTGCTTTTGGTGTTTCTTTTACTTCCGGTTTGGGTTCTTCTTTTTTCTCTTCCGCTTTTGGAGCTACTGCGGAAGCTTCCGGTTTTGGAGCATCCATATCAATCAGGCAGACTACTTGTCCTACTTGTACAGCATCTCCTTCTTCTGCTTTCAGGGTAATAATTCCGCTTTGTTCTGCAGGAAGTTCGAGGGTTGCCTTATCGGAATCCACTTCTGCAATGGGCTGATCTTTTTCCACATAATCACCGTCTTTTACTAACCACGTTGCGATTTCCACTTCGGTGATCGATTCTCCCGGTGAAGGAACTTTCATTTCTAATATTGCCATAATTTTTTGAGCTTTTGGCGGCTTGCTTTCAGCTTTAGGCTTTATCAATCCGCAAGTTTATTTTCTATTTATTTTTTTTCGTTTTAATTCATATTGCTCAGCAGTTCTCTTGGTAAAAACCGGGAAAGCAGGCTGAACTGATTTTTTTCCAGTACCGTGAATTTCCAGCTTTTCAGATTGGAAGAGCTTGCTACAGCTTCTTTCTGAGTATGGATTTCGTAGAACTGCGTCTGATCATTAAACTTCACCTTACCGGAACCGAATTCTCTTTGCAATGCTGCCAACAATTGTTCCTTAGGAATCTCATTGCTGAGGAATTTCATATCAATCCGCTGATTATAGTTGAGTTTAAGATAGGTTTTGTTTCCTGATTTCAGGATATTATCTTCCACAATTATATTTTCGGGAGGATAAGTTTTGAACTCCATTTCTTTGGAATTGAAAACCAAATCCATTGTATCCAACATCTGATCTCTGGGAACGAGCTGCAAAAAATCTTCATTTGCATATCGATCCAATGCTTTTTCAAACTCTTTGTTTATCATCAGCTGGTTGTAATCCAAAAACTGATTCCTGATATCATCGGAAAAATTCTGGGAAAATCCCGAAACCGATATCATTAAAAGTAGGAAAAAGATGAATTTCTTCATTAATATTATGCTGTTACCGGTCTTTCTGCAGGTACATCATCACAATCGAAAACTCTGTTGATGACCCCTGTTTGTATTTTTTCAAACATTTTATGACTTCCTGGTGCCGGCGTTCCGCTTGCAGCAGGAGCAACTACCCGGATTCCTGTATCCCGGAAATTTCTGAGAATGAAGGACCATGCTCCCATATTCTCTGGTTCTTCTTGTGCCCAGATTAGTTCTTTTCTTTTATTATATTTCCCGAATATTTCTTCAATCTTATCCATCTGAAGCGGATACAGCTGCTCGAATCTTACGATTGCCACCGTTTCGTCATTACTGCTTTCTTTTTTGGCGAGCAGTTCGTAATATAATTTCCCTGTGCACAATACCAGTTTTTCTACTTTTTCTGGATTTGCGGTAGGATCATCCAAAATTGGCTGGAATTCACCGTTGGCAAGATCTTCCAATTTGGAAACAACTTTCGGGTGTCTTAGAAGCGATTTCGGAGTCATCACTACCAAAGGTTTTCTGAAAGGAAATTTCATTTGTCTCCGTAATAAATGGAAATAATTGGCAGGAGTGGTGATATCCGCAACGATAATGTTTTCGTTTGCACAAAGTGTTAAAAATCTTTCCAGCCTTGCAGATGAATGTTCCGCGCCTTGTCCTTCCGAACCGTGAGGAAGCAGCATTACCAGTCCGTTTTGTACTTTCCATTTGTCTTCACCTGCAACCAAATATTGATCGACGATAATCTGAGCACCGTTGGTAAAATCCCCGAACTGCGCTTCCCAAATGGTTAATGTATTAGGTGAAGCCATTGCATAACCATAATCGAAACCTAAAACTCCGTATTCGGAAAGATGGGAGTTATAGATATCAAACCGCTGGTTTTGATTCACGTGTTTCAGAGGAACGTATTCTTCCTCGCTGTCTTCAGTTTTCAAAACGGCGTGACGGTGAGAGAATGTTCCTCTTTCCACATCTTCTCCGGATATTCTGATATTGGAGCCTTCTTCCAGCAAAGTTGCATACGCCAAAAGCTCGCCCATTGCCCAATCCAAAGAATCGTTTTCCACCATTTTCAGACGGCTTTCAAAGAGTCTTGTGATTTTATTAATAAATTTTTTATCTGCCGGAAGTGTAGATATTTTTACTGCCAGTTCCTTCAGTTTTTCTAAATCGAATTTGGTATCGTAGTTTTTATATACACTTCCTTTGGCTGCGATCGGATAATCTTTCCAGATTTGCTCCATAAAAACAGCCATTGTATTTTTTTCAATTTCTTTTGAAGCATCAAAATCTACATCCAAAAGCGCTTTGAAGTCGGTTTCCATTTTCTTTAAAACCTCATCGGAAACAATCCCTTCTTTAATCAGTTTTTCTTTATAGATTTCTCTTGGATTCGGATGTTTTGAAATGATTTTATACAAATTCGGTTGTGTAAATCTGGGTTCATCACCTTCATTATGTCCGTATTTTCTATAACCTAAAAGATCGATATACACATCTTTTCCAAATTTTGCACGATATTCCGCTGCAAATCTGATTGCGTGAACCACCGCTTCTACATCATCTGCATTAACGTGCATTACCGGAGAATCGGTAACTTTTGCAACATCGGTGCAATACAGCGAAGAACGTGCATCCAGATAATTGGTGGTAAAAGAAACCTGATTGTTCACAACGATATGAATGGTTCCGCCGGTTTTGTAACCATCGAGTGTCATCATCTGAGCTATTTCGTACACAATTCCCTGTCCGGCAATTGCTCCGTCTCCGTGGATAACAATTGGTAAAACTTTTTTGTAATCGTGATACTGATTATCCACTTTTGCACGACAGATCCCTTCCACCAAAGCTGCAACTGTTTCCAGATGCGAAGGATTCGGTGTAAGATTAATTTTTACGGTTTCTCCGGATTCGGTCTGGATAATATTGGTAGCTCCCAAATGGTATTTCACATCTCCTGAGAATACATCTTCTTCAAATTCTTTTCCTTCGAATTCCGAAAAGATTTGTTTGTAGGATTTCCCAAAAATATTGGTAAGTACATTCAGTCTTCCTCTGTGTGCCATCCCTAAAACTACATCATCTACACCTAATTGCGAAGATCTGGTAATAAGCTGATCCAAAGCCGGAATCAGAGATTCACCACCTTCAAGGGAAAAGCGTTTTTGTCCGACAAATTTGGTATGAAGATAATTTTCGAATGCTACTGCCTGATTCAGCTTCTGAAGAATTTCTGTTTTTTCGGCAGCAGAAAGATTTGCGTGATTTTCATTCACCTGAATCCATTGCTGGATGAATTTCTTTTCTTCAACATTTTGGATGTGTGCGTATTCCACACCAATGGAATCGCAGTATATATTTTGAAGATGCTTGATAATATCTCGTAAAGTTGCAGGTCCGGACATTCCTGTTTCTACTGCGCTGTTGAATTTTTTATCAAGATCAGCATCGGAAAGCCCGAAATTCGCAAGTTCCAAAGTCGGGTAATGATGTCTTCTTTCGCGTACAGGATTTGTTTTTGTAAAAAGATGTCCACGCAGACGATATGCTTCAATCAGATTGACCACGCTGAATTCTTTTTGCATATCCTCAGAAATTGTTCCGTTGGAAGCGGCGTTCTGTGCATACTGTGAAACCGTTTCCACATTATATTCCGCATCGTCGCTATAATTTTGAAGTGCAAAATCAAAACCTTGAAAGAAAGCTTTCCAGGAAGGTTCCAAAGAATCAGGAAATTTTAGATATTGCTGGTACAAATCCTCAATAAGTTGAGAATGTGCTGCGTTCAGAAATGAAAATCTATCCATTATTTACAGTTTTTTTCACTGTGGTTTTTGTTAATAAATTGTGAAGCACAAAATTACTAAATTTTTGCCATTAAAAGAAATATAAAAGAGGTGTTTAAATTCTATAAAAATTAATCTTCCACTTCAAAAAATAGTAATGAATTTTTTAAAAAAATTTTATCGGTAAACAGGCAAAGAAATCTTCATCACCACATCTTTGCCTTCTTGCGGAGCTTCGATAAAAGTCTGCATCAGCTCACCATTACGCATTGTATCTTTTTTGGCTTTTTGCAAAAGCTTCTGAATGGTTCCAATACGCGCAGAGTAATTTCCTTTGAAATAAATGGTGTACACTTTTGAAGCAATTACAGTACGAAAACTGAAATTATTGTCTTTCACACCCACTCTTTTGGAAAGCGGAATCCCATAAAAATAGGAGACTTCTTTATCTTTATAGTTTCCTGCATTGGTAATCAGCACGGGAAAACCAACTTCATCGTCGGTTTTTCCAAGATCGGAAGACACAAAATTGAATACCTTATTATGATTGATGGTGATATTCTTGAAAAGCGCATCTTTCTTGTTTGACGTACTTACATTGATGCCCACAAGCAAACTCCCTTCCTGGTTTTCTACCATAAGGCTGTCGTATTTTATTTTGGAAAGCTGGTCGTCTTTTTCCACTTTGTTTCCTAAAAGTGCCTGAAGATTAACCATACTTTTATCTACATTTTCTGCAAACACATCTTCTGTCCAAAAATTAATCGCTCTTTTCAGAAGCGGCTGTTTGGGTGTATGCACAAACCAAGTAATTTGGGTTTTTTCAGGAGAAAGAGCTTTAAATTTAATATCAATCTTCGAAGGATTATTTTTTTTCCCTTCAAAAAGATGATATTTCAAAGTGCGGTTCGGATTTTCGTAACGGATCATCATTTCGCCGGCACGTTTGGATTTTTTATCGAAAAAGCTCATCGTGCTTCCTTGGCCTTCGTAAGGTTGGTAATAATCGACCGTCATATTTTTGGAGGAAGAAAAGTAATTGTTCCATCGGGTGAAATTCTGAAAATTATTAAACTGCGGAAAAACTTTCTCAACAGGATAATTAATTTCCTTCACTACCGTGAAATCCTTGCTTTCATCAGCAAAAAAATACATCACGGCAGAATATACCGCGAACAAAACCGCTACAATAGCGAACACAATTTTGATCCAACGCATTGGGCAAAATTAGGGAAAAAGTGCCAAAGTAGGAAGTGGGATTTTAAGGATGAAGGATGAAGGATAATGGATAAAATTTTAGAAATGAGATAATACTGAATATTGAAAGCTGCAACCAAAAAAATGCAAGGCTCATTAATCTAAACCCTGCATTTTATTTATATTTTGAAAAAATTTATCCGATATGCGTTCCGGGAGCAATTACGGCATTTTTCTTTACCACCACAATTCCGCCTTTAATGGAATGGGTTTCGTAATCACCATCCGGAAGATGCTTTCCGCCGATAATACGCACATTGTTCCCGATTCTGCAGTTTTTATCGAGAATGGCTTTTTCGATGTAGCAGTATTTTCCGATTCCGAGATTTGGCGCGCCGGAATGATCGTTTTCCACAATTTCCGAAGTGTGCTGGTAAAAATCTGCACCCATAATATAGGAATTTACAATCGTGCTTCCTTTATCAATTCGGGTTCTGTTTCCTATAATGGAGTTTTCAATTTTATCAGCCATAATAATGCAGCCATCTGCAATTACCGCTTTGTTCACATATGAACTCAGAATTTTTGAAGGCGGCAGCATTCTCGCTCTTGTATAAACAGGCGATGAGCTGAAAAGATTGAATTTCGGAAAATCCTGACAAAGATCCAAATTGGCATCAAAGAAGGAATCAATAGTTCCTATATCAGTCCAATAGCCGTCGTACTGATAGCTAAGTGTTTTGTATTTTCCGATTCCGTTGGGAATAAGCTCTCCTCCGAAATCGTCTCCCGGATCTTCTTCAAACATTTTCTTTAAAACGTTTTTACCGAATACATAAATCCCCATTGAAGCGAGATATTGTTTTCCTTCGGCTTTACTTTTTTCCGAAGTTTCCGATTTCCAATCAGGTAATAAATCGGGTGAAGGTTTTTCGATAAAGGAAGTGATGTTTCCTTCCTCATCCGATTTCAGAATCCCGAATCCGGCCGCATCTTTATCATTTACAGGAATCGTGGCAATGGTAATATCGCCGCCATTCTTGCAATGGAAATCGATCATTTTCCTGAAATCCATCTGATAAAGCTGATCTCCGGAAAGAATCAGAATATATTCATATTCATATTTATCCAAATGCTTCATCGATTGGCGCACTGCATCGGCAGTTCCCTGATACCATTTGTCGTTTTCCACATTTTGTTCGGCAGCAAGAATATCTACAAAACCTTTGCTGAAAATATCAAAATGGTAAGAGTTCTTGATATGTGAATTGAGCGAAGCGGAATTAAACTGAGTAAGAACTAGGATTTTGTTGTACCCCGAATTCAGGCAGTTGGATATCGGAATATCCACCAGCCTATATTTTCCGGCGATAGGAACAGCAGGCTTTGAACGTGAATAGGTTAAAGGAAAAAGTCTGGTTCCTCTTCCTCCTCCTAATACGATCGAGATTACATTGGGTTTCATATAAATTATCTTTTTTGTTGTACTGAGATTTCTCATTTAAAGATAATCATTTTTACCAAGTAAAAAATTTTTTTTTCTCTTTCGCAAAATTTCACCCCAGATTTCTGTCTGAATCTGTATGATCTGTCGAAAATTAAAATTTTACAATTTCAGATCTGCTTTTACTTTTTGGATTTTTGCTTCCAGTTTCGGAAGTTTTTCCACAAATTCCTGCTCGGAAGAAATGGTATCTTTCACGGAAACGTAAAATTTAATCTTCGGTTCGGTTCCGGATGGACGAACGCAAACTTTGGTACCATCTTCGGTATAGAAAATCAACACATTGGATTGCGGGATGTCATCCATTACCGATTTTTGTGCGGTTTTCACGTTCAGCATTGTCTGCTCTTTGAAATCTTTGAGTTCGGCAACCAGAGAACCGGCAATTTCTTTTGGCGGATTGTTCCGGAAATCGGTCATCATTTGTGCTATTTCTTCGGCTCCGCTTCTACCTTTTCTTACCACATTTACAAGGCCTTCGTAATACATTCCCAAATCTTTGTAAATATCAATCATATACTGGTACATTGTTTTTCCATTAGCTTTGCACCAAGCTGCAATTTCGCAGGCGGTTAAAATTGAACCACAAGAATCCTTATCGCGAACGAAATCCCCGGTCATAAATCCGAAACTTTCTTCGCCACCGCAAATGAATTTTTCTGTCCCCTCGAAATCGCGAATCATTTTGCCGATCCATTTGAAACCGGTTAATCCAACTTTACAATCAACTCCGAATTTTTCAGCGATATCAAAGAAAATATCCGAAGTTACAATGGTAGAACCAATAAATTCTTTTCCTGTAATTTTCCCGGTTTTTTTCCATTGGTCGAGGATGTAGTAGGTAAGAATGGTGTTGGTTTGGTTTCCGTTCAGCAGCTGGATTTTCCCTTCCAGATTTCTCACCGCAATTCCTAATCGGTCACCGTCCGGATCACAGCCAATCACAATATCTCCATTGGTAATTTCTGCCAAATCCATTGCCATTTCCAGTGCTTTTGGTTCTTCAGGATTCGGAGATTCCACGGTTGGGAAATTTCCGCTCGGAATCATTTGTTCTTTTACCAAATCTACTTTTGTAAATCCTGCTTTTTCCAATGCTTTTGGAATGGTGGTATAGGTTGTTCCGTGGATGGAAGTGAAAACAATATTCAGGTTATCATAACCGGTTTTATCTTTTTGGTAGAGCGAATTTTCCATACAGGCATCAATGTACACATCGTCCTGCTCTTCGCCGATCCATTCAATCAAATCATCGTTTCCTTCAAATTTTATTTTATCGAACTGCGTAGCATAGACTTCTTTGATAATATTTTCGTCATCTGGTGGAACTACTTGCGCTCCATCGTTCCAATATACTTTGTAACCGTTGTATTCGGGTGGATTGTGAGATGCTGTTAAAACAATTCCTGCGTTACATTTTTTGTTGCGAACGGTAAAAGACAATTCCGGAGTTGGACGGTGTTTTTTGAAAAGCAATACTTTGATTCCGTTTGCCGTAAGAACATCTGCAACGAGTTTTCCGAATTCTTTGGAATTGTTTCGGACATCATACGCAATTGCAACCTTTATCTCTTGATTCGGGAAAGATTGATGAAGATAGTTTGCTAAACCTTGTGTTGCTTGTCCGAGTGTATATTTGTTCAGACGATTGGTTCCGACTCCCATAATTCCGCGCATTCCTCCTGTTCCGAATTCCAGCTCGCGATAAAAAGAATCTTCCAGATCAGGAGAATTGGAATCGATTAAGAGTTGAACGGCTTTGCGTGTTTCCTCATCGAAAGTTTCTGCAAGCCAAAGCTTTGCTTTTTCTAATGTTGTCATAATTTGGGTTTATTTTTTTTAAACTTTGTCTAAGATTTTAAACTTAGACAAAGTGATTATTCTAAATTTTTATTTTCCACCTTTGTATTTTTTCCGACTTTAAAAGCACGAACCGGATTGTTGTAGTATAAAAATTTTGCGGTATCGTCTATTGTTCCTTTTAAAGAATCTTTCACATTCACTTCTGCATAATTTCCGTTTTTGGATTCGATTTTCAGGTTGTTAATCATCCAATAAGGTGCAAGAAGATTGGCGGTATCTTTTATTTTGATTTCCGCATTTTCCGTAAATCCTTTGAAGTTGGCAAGGCTTGTATTTTCCATAGAAACTTCTGTTTTCCGGCTTCGTACCGCACCTATAAATTTACCATTATTTTTCAGATTAAGACGAAAATTATCAGTTTTAATTTCCCCCGAAACATTTATTTCTACAGAATCGGAGGCCGAAATTCGGGACGGATTGTATTTCCCATAAACGGTAATATTGTAGAAATCTACATTTTTTGTTTCCCGTTTTTCTTTGAGGATTAAAGTTCCGTTCTTTACTTTGATATCAAGGTTTTCAAAAATATTGGGATAGGTTTCCACTTCTATCCTGTTTTGTGGTGCATTTACCCAAAACATCCGGAATTTTCCGCTTCCGTTAATTTCCTGAAAATCCGAAACCTGAATTTCTTTTATCACAATTTCGCCTTTCGGAGCGATTTTTCCGCAGGAAATGAGTGTAAAAACAGCTGATATGTAAAAGATTTTTTTCATAAAATTTACCTAAAGCTTTTTCGGAGTAAAATTCAAAAATATTTTTTCAGATAGCGTTTCTACAGAAGGAAAAATGAGAGTAGGATTTCGCTGCAACCAACATTTCACCATCATCAAAATTATCTCATTCTCAAATTATCTCATTCTCAAATTCCCAAATTAAATTACTTCCTCAATATGATAATTCTTGTGTTCGCGGTTTGTCCGGATCATCAGTTCGCCCAAAAATCCTGCAACAAAAAGTAATGTTCCCAGAATCATCATTGTTAAAGCGATAAAAAACCAAGGATTATTGGCAAGCAGATTTCCGTAGATTTTGTAAATATACACATCAATCAGTTTTGAAATTCCGAGCCAAAGTGCCGACAGAAAACCAAAAATAAACATCAACGTTCCCGCTGCTCCGAAAAAATGCATTGGTCTTCCTCCGAATCTACTTACAAACCAAAGCGTTACCAGATCCAAAAATCCTCGAACAAATCTTTCTGTCCCGAATTTTGAAGTTCCGTAAGGTCTTGCCTGATGCTGCACCGGCTTTTCCGTGATATTTCTGAAACCTGCATTTGCTGCCAAAACCGGAATATAGCGGTGCATATCACCATAAACATCAATGGATTTTACCACCTGCTTTTTATAGGCTTTCAGACCACAGTTGAAATCGTGAAGCGAAACGCCGGAAACTTTTCTCGCCGCAGAATTGAACAGTTTCGAGGGCAGATTTTTGGTCATCACGTTATCAAAACGCTTTTTCTTCCAGCCAGAAACAATATCGTAATTTTCGTTTTTTACCATTGCATACAATTCCGGAATTTCTTCGGGAAAGTCCTGCAAATCGGCATCCATCGTAATGACAACATCACCGTTCACTTTTTCAAAAGCGGCGTGTAATGCCTGAGATTTCCCATAATTCCGGGAAAACTTAATCCCGTTAACTTGCGGATGCTGTACTTTCAGATTTTCGATAATGGACCACGATAAGTCCTTGCTTCCGTCGTCCACGAACCAGACTTCATACGATAGATTTTCAGATTTGCAAACATTATCGATTCTGGAGAAAAGTTCTTCCAGAGATTCTTCTTCGTTCAGAAGCGGGATGATGATGGAAAGGTTTAAATTGCTCAATTTTTATAAAAATTTTTTGGGAATTCAAAGTTAATTCTTTTGGATCAAATTCAGGCTTTCTCTTTTGCAAAACTTGGTTTCAATTATTTTATATTTGTCTTTAAAAATATTTATATTTGAGCTCTCCATTTTTTATAAGATGAAAATCAATCTTCCGGATAAGCTTTATTATTCTATCGGCGAAGTAGCCAGAGCATTCAATGTAAATACTTCTCTGCTGCGTTATTGGGAGCAGGAATTCCCTATTATCCGTCCGAAAAAAAACAAAAAAGGAAACCGCTATTTCACACCGGAAGATATCAAAAATCTGCAAATGATTTATCATCTTGTAAAAGAAAAAGGCTATACATTGGACGGAGCAAGAATTGCACTTACGACCAATAATAAAATTGCGGAAACCGTTTCGGTAATCGACCGTCTGGAATTTCTGAAAGCCGAGCTTCTGAAGCTGAAAGAATCGCTGAACGAAAAATAATCCGCATTTTGTATCCACATTTTCTCACCATTTACTTTTGAAAATTAGGGTGATTTCACCCTGAAATTCAGGTGATTTTCCTGATGATTCTGAAATGTTTTTGAGATAACTTTGTCCAAAAGCATTGGTTATGAAATCCCAAATCAACCTTCATTTTTGTAGAAAATATTTTTTCTTTGTACTCGCAATTGTCGGACTGGGACTTTGTCTTTTGTATCTTTCAGAAAATTTCCGGCTGGTTTCTGCCAATGAATATCCCGGGAAAATTTTAGAATTTTCCTCCGTTTCTGAGGAATCTGAAAATGAGAGTCGGTTTTTTTCGGAATTTGATCCGAATGAATTATCGAAAGTGCAGTGGCAAGAATTGGGTTTCAGCGAAAAGCAGGCAGAAAGCATTCTGAAATACAAAAATGCAGTAGGCGGAAAATTTGTTTCCAAAGCACAATTCCGGAAATGTTTTGCGGTTTCTGAAAAGAAATATATGGAGATTGAACCTTATCTTCTGCTTCCCGAAAATGCTGAAAAACCGGAAAAAAATTCCAGAGCTTATGCTTCTCCTTCTTTCAAAAAAGAATTGAAAATTCCGGGAAAATTTAATCCTGATTTCTATTCTGAGCAAAATTGGATCGATCTCGGATTTTCGGAAAAACAGGCTTCCGCAATTATGAAATATAAGGCTTTTCTTGGTGGAAGCTTTATCAGCAAAGAAAAACTGAAAGAATGTTTTGTAATCAGCGATGAGAATTTCCGGAAACTTCAGCCCTATATTTTGCTGCCGGAAAAAGCTCCGGAAAACAAATCAGTACAATATTCAAAATCGGGAAAAGCCAAGATTGATTATAAAAATTTTGATCCGAATAAGCTGGATCTCGAAGGTTGGGAAAAACTCGGATTTTCGGAAAAACAGGCTTCGGCAATTCTAAATTACAAAGAAAAAATCCTGAAAGGAAGTTTCAGAAATGCTGAAGATCTGCAAAAATGTTTTGTGGTTTCCGAGGATCGGTATAATGAGCTGAAACCTTATATCTTTATTGAAAACAAACCCGCTTCTGTAAATGAATCGGAAATACCAGCAAAAGAAATTGCCGTGAAAACAGATTTCTCGAAAACGGATATTAATACGATTACCTTCAAGCAATTAACAGCGTTTGGTTTTGATGAAAAAGCTGCCGGAAGCTTTATAGGATTTCGCAAAAAACTCGGTGGTTTTGTAAACAGAGAGCAGGTTCTGGAAACATATAATATTGATAAGGAACTGATGCAGAAACTGCTGCTGGTATCTTCCTTCAAAACCAATGGTGTTCAGAAATACAAACTTTCCGAAGCTCCCGAAAAATGGTTAAAGGAGCATCCTTATTTCAAATATTATGCGGATAAAATACTGTATTACAGGATCACCTTTCAGGATGATAAAAAAATCCTGAAAATGCTGAAGCTAAAACCAGAAACGGAAGCCAGAATGAAGCTGTATCTTCTTTAAAAAAACCCATGTCTTATATACGTTTTTTTATCTTTTGAAAAACTCCTGCCGGGATTTCGGCAGGAGTTTGGTTTTTATTCTTTAATAAATTTCAGGATAATATGATCGATTTTCAGGAAGTACATTCCGGAATTCAGCTGTGATATCTCTACAGAATTTTTATTTCTGAACGGATTGTTTTCCGATTTTAATAGCTTTCCGGAGAGATCAAATATCTGAATATCACGAATGTTTTCCAGATTTTTTCCTTTTATATAAAGCGTGTTTCCGGAAACCGGATTTGGATAGATCAGTACATTTTCTGCAAAAGTGTTTCCTTCAACAGCAAGGAAATCTTCGCCTAAACCTTCGGTATAATTGCTTGGATGTTGTGCCCATTCCGAAATTGTGAAATTAATATTCGGATCCGAAACATCGGCATTTCTGTACAGGGATTTGTTATTATTATTGTTGGATGTATCTTTAATACCAACTGCATCTACCGTTGTATAGCTCATATCATAATTATTGGTAGAAGCCGTTTTCAGGTATTTTTTACCATACGAAAGCTCGATATACTGGCTTCCTGTAAAAGTCATCGGTGTGGAATTGGTGATGAAATCTCCCTGTGAAACCGGGAAATCGGGAAAAGAAGATTTTGTATTTACAACCACTTTACTTTCGCCAGGAAGAATTTTACCTTCCAGCTGATAATGATCCGAGAAGTAATAGTTGTTGTTGGCACCTTTGAACTGTATGGAAAGATAATAATTATTGAGAATAACTTCATGCCCTGTTTTATTGGTAATTTCGATGGCTGTATTATCGGTGCTTCCCTCAATATATTTGGTAATCATCAGATCTTTAGCAAGATTGTCGGATGATAATGTAGTTGCTGATAAAACATTGCTTTCCGGTGAAAAAAGAAATCCTTTATTATAAGCTTTTACAGTAAAATTATATGAGGTAGAAGCTGAAAGCCGGTCTGCAAAAAAAATATTGGATTTGGTATATCCTATATATTCTCCGTCCTGAAAAATCTGGTAACCCAAAACATTTGGCGATGCAGAAGGCTGCCACTGAAGCTTTATATAAGATTCTCCCATTTCTGCCGCTGAAAGCGAAGCCGGAGCTTCAGGAGCGATAGTATCGGGAGTTTCAGACCAGATCATATCCACATATTCCGGATGATCGATAAACGGATTCCTTGTATTTTCTATTTCATAAACCGCATTGTTACGATCAATTTCTCTTTGTGAAACCGGATCCAAAGTGTTCCATTCTTTCAGCATTGTAATGTACCAATCTTCATAGCTTTTTTCTTCTGATCCGTCTAGAGGTGAAGTAGAAAGCAAATAATTAAAATTATTAAGTGAACCTTCATATCGAACAACGAAATATAAAAGATATCGCGCAACATCTCCTTTAAATTCATCAATGGGTTCGTAAACTGTATTGCTATAACCCGGAGTTGTGCTTTTCCCCAATTTGCTCCCATTGCTGAAAGTATATGAACTTCCGTTGTTTCTTGCGTATGGATAGTTGCTCCTTCTCTGGTTGATATAGGCATCAGTTGGGATCAGATAATGCAAATCCGAGTACATTGGATATATTCCGTAAAACGTACTTTGCGGCATTCCGTGTTCGCGGTTCCAGCCCTGTCCTTCTGCGGATGCCGAACTTATATTTTGGGTAAGATCATAGTTATAAGCATCTGCACCAGTTGGATTTTCAGAATAAATATCCAGTACTGTTCCGTCGTTTTCATAATAATCATCCAAATCGGTATTTGCATAAAAACCGATCACATCGCTGTAATGATAAGAATATACTTTTTTTGTAATAATCTCGTGAAGTTTAGATTTCAGTTCGTAGCCGGAAAGTCCGGAAGCTGCATCGTAATATCCTGTAGGAATTTGCGAAAATGCAAAGGCAGGAAACAATAATAAAAGCAAATGTTTCTTCATAATTTTTTCAAAATGGGCAACTAAATTAGTGAAATAATATCTTACAAAAACAAAACATTTTATTATTTATCATAAAATTAACATTCTGATTTCCTTATTATTATAATATCCGTTCATTCTCGAAAATCAAATTTCAGTATTGTTATAATTTGGTTATATTTGGGAAAATTATAAAATATATGCAAGCAGATCAACAGAATATCCGGATGATTGCCGAAACCGCAAAAGAATTCGCCGAAAAAAATATCCGCCCAAATATTATGGATTGGGATGAAAGCCAAACCTTCCCAAAAGAGCTGTTTCATCAGCTTGGGGAAATGGGATTTATGGGAATTATAATTCCCGAAGAATATGGCGGAACAGGACTCGGATATCAGGAATATGTAACCATTCTCGATGAGATTTCCCAGGTAGATCCTTCCATCGGATTATCCGTTGCTGCACACAATTCGCTTTGCACCAATCATATTTATGAATTCGGGAACGAGGAACAACGAAAAAAATGGCTTCCGCAGCTCGCCTCAGGAAAAGTAATCGGAGCTTGGGGTTTAACCGAGCATAACACCGGTTCCGATTCCGGAGGAATGTCCACTACTGCCGTAAAAAATGGAGATGATTGGATTATCAACGGAGCAAAAAACTTTATCACTCACGCAATTTCTGGAGATATTGCCGTGGTAATGACCAGAACCGGAGAAAAAGGAGCAAAAAACAATTCCACCGCCTTCGTTCTGGAAAAAGGAATGCCGGGATTTTCTTCAGGAAAAAAAGAAAATAAATTGGGAATGCGCGCTTCGGAAACTGCAGAACTTATTTTTGATAATGTTCGCGTTCCCGATTCTCACCGTTTGGGCGAAGTTGGAAGCGGCTTCAAACAGGCAATGAAAATTTTGGATGGAGGAAGAATTTCCATTGCAGCTCTAAGTTTGGGAATTGCAAGAGGCGCTTACAAATCTGCCCTGAAATATGCTCAGGAAAGACACCAGTTCGGGAAAGCAATTGCACAATTTCAGGCGATTAATTTTATGCTCGCCGATATGGCAACAGAAATTGACGCTTCCGAATTATTGATAAGAAGAGCTGCAGATCTGAAAAACGCAAAACAGAAAATGACTCGTGAAGGCGCAATGGCAAAACTATATGCTTCTGAAGCTTGCGTAAGAATCTCCAACAATGCAGTACAAATTTTCGGAGGTTATGGATATACTAAAGATTTTCCGGCGGAAAAATTTTATCGTGATTCCAAACTTTGTACAATTGGCGAAGGAACTTCGGAAATTCAGAGATTGGTGATTGGAAGAGATATTTTGGATTAAATAAAAAGTTTATACAAAAAAGGAAAGTCGGTTTTGCAATCGGCTTTTTTGGTTATAATAAGTATATTTGTTAAAATTTTAAAATTTAATGGAAAAAATAGATTCCCTGAACCAGGTTGCAGAATTTCATCAAACTTTTAACGCACCGATTTTAGACCAACCGCAGATTCCGTCCAAAGAAAGATGTGAATTGCGTGTAAAACTTTTGCAGGAGGAACTTGACGAGTTAAAAGAAGCCATCGAAAATAATGATCTCGTGGAAGTTGCCGATGCACTTTGCGATTTGCAGTATGTTTTGAGTGGTGCGGTTCTGGAATTTGGTTTAGGCGAAAAATTCGTGGAACTTTTCAACGAAGTGCAGCGTTCCAATATGTCGAAAGCCTGCGACAATCAGCAGCAAGCAGACGAAACAATTGCGTTTTATAAAGAAAAAGGACAGGATGCCTATTCCGAAGTTTCCGGAGACAAGATCAATGTACACCGGAAATCGGACAACAAAGTTCTGAAAAACAAATACTACTCTCCTGCCGATCTGAAAACCATTCTTGAAAAATAATCCGATGAAAAAATTGATAAAATCCATCGCATTTGCTTCCGCAATTTTGCTGATCATGCAATCCTGCGAAACCAATAAAGTAATTGTAAACCGTGAGGTGGACAGTAAAAACGACGGCAAAATGCTGTTGGGAACACAAACCAAAGATCAGCTTCTGAAATCTCCGTACAGCGATTGGTATTCCGATGAATACGAGAATTATCAAATTGATGAAGCTGCACTTTCCGGACTCAGAAAAGAAAAACTAAATTCCTATAACTTGGTTTTGTTTTTGGGAACCTGGTGCGAAGACAGTCATCGCGAAGTTCCAAGATTGATGAAAATTCTGGATGTCCTGAAGTTTTCCGAGCAAAAGCTTACCATTATTGCGGTAAACCGTAAAAAAGAAGCACCTGGCGGAGAAGAAGGACTTTATAACATCCAAAATGTGCCTACCATTATAGTAAAAAAATACGGAAAAGAAATCGGCAGAATTATTGAATATCCCAAATCAGGGTTTTTGGAAAAAGATTTGCTGGAAATCCTACAAAAAGACGATTCATCCGTAAAAGATTTAATTAAATAATTTTGAAAAATACCAAACCTATATTGTATTTTCTGGCAGGAATAGTGTGTATGCTGCTGCTTTTTTTTCTGCTGAAAAAAATCCCCAAACTTTCTGATAAAAAGGAACAGACGGATTATTATCTTATCACCAACCAAATTTCTAAAATGAACAAAATGGTGGTTTTGGAACAGGATTTCACCAGCTTGCAAAAGAATAAACTGTCGTATGAAATCCTCGGTAATAAATTTTCTGAAAATGAAATTGTCACCTTCACCAAAACCAATGCGCAGGTTTCCTACAACCTTAACAAAATGAAACTTGAGGTAGATTCTGCAAAGAAAAAACTCATCATCAAATCTCTTCCGGAAGCCGAAATCCGGATTACGCCCAATGTAGAAATAAAATCTCTGGACGATTCTTTTTTCAACAGGATTGATGAAGCACAAATAAAAAAAGTAACCAAAACTTCCAAAGAAAATGCTGTAAAAAATGTTAATCAGAATCTGCTGAAAGAAGAGGGCAAAAAACAACTGAAAGAAAACCTGATGCAGATTTTCGTATTGGCAAAAGCACTGGACTATACGATTGAAGATGAGACCGGAACCATAGATATTACAAAACTTTAAGCAGTAAAATTCTATTTTTAAAATATTATTAAAAAGACAGAAATCTGTAACGATTTCTGTTTTTTTGTGTTAAATAAGTAAAAAGTATTGCTAAAAAAAAGATAGAAAATCCTATATTTACAAAATTAATCAAACTATTATTTAATAACAAAATAATGAAAAAACAACTACTCTCCTTGGGAATTGTCGCCATATTGGCAGGATTCTCAACCAATGTTCTTGCGCAGGACTATGTAGAAAAGAAAATTACGGATAACAACGGAAACGTAAGTCTTGTGGTTTTCAAAAGTAATTCCAGTTTTACTTCTTCACCTGCAAGTAACATTTTTAAAGATGTTTTACATCTTTCATCAAATGATGAAATGAAGTTGGTGAAATCCGAAACCGATTTTACCGGAAAATTTGTGGATGAAAAATACCAGCTTTTCCATAAAAATATAAAAGTGGAGGGCGGAGTGTACCAACTTCATTACAAAGATGGAAAACTCAGCAGTATGAATGGAGAAGTTTTTCTAAATGATGACACCAATTCCAAACCTTCCATTTCGGCTGCTTCCGCATTCGATATTGCCGTGAAAAATGTAGGTGCACAAAAATATATGTGGGAAGATGCGGAATACATTGCTCACAATGATTACAAAAAACCAACAGGTGAACTTCTTTACATTCCGGTTGTTCAAACCAATGGAAAATATGTACTTGCACTCGCTTATAAATTTGATATTTATGCAGCAGAACCTATCAGCAGAGATAATATTTATGTAGATGCCGTATCTGGAAAAGTGGTTTATTCGGATGCAATCATGAAGCATGCGGATAAAAACAGATTCTCAGAAAATATTTCTTTTGGGGCACAAAATTCTTCATCCGCAATCCTGTTTCCAACATTAGTTCCCGGAAATGCCGATACAAAATACAGTGGAACGAGATCAATTGAAACCACACTTTCTTCCGGGAAATATATCCTTAATGATACTACAAGAGGAGGTGGCGTACATACCTACAATCTGGAAACCAGAACTTCTTACGGGACTGCGGTAGAATTTCAGGATAATGATAATAACTGGACCTCTGCAGAATTTGATAATGCCAATTTTGACAATGCAGCTTTAGATGCACATTGGGGTGTTGAAAAAACCTACGATTACTTCAAAAATACCTTTAACAGAGACAGCTATAACGGAAACGGTGGTATCCTGAAAAGCTATGTACATTATGGCGTTAATTATGCCAATGCTTCCTGGACAGGATCTGAAATGAGATACGGTGACGGAAATTCCCAGCTGAAACCTTTGACTGCTTTTGATATTACCGCTCACGAATTGGGACACGGTGTCTGTCAAACAACTGCAGGACTTCAGTACCAAAGAGAGTCAGGAGCATTGAATGAAGCGATGTCTGATATTTGGGCAGCTTCAGTAGAGTATACCTATGCACCTGAAAAACAAACCTGGTTGATCGGTGAAGATATTATGCCTAATTCCCAGTATCTGAGATCTATGAGTGATCCTAAATCTGGAAGTCCTAAGCAACCAGACACTTATCACGGTACTCATTGGTATCCTGCAACAATAGAAGAAGGCTGTATATCGCCAAACACTAATACGAATGATAATTGCGGTGTACATTACAACAGCGGTGTTATCAATCACTGGTTTTACATTCTTTCGGTAGGTAAAACAGGAACAAATGATTTAGGAAAATCATATAGTGTAACAGGTATCTCTATAGAAAAAGCTGCAAAAATTGCATACAGAATGGAAACCGTTTATCTTACTCCATACTCTAATTTTATGGCTGCAAGAAACTTTGGTATCCAAGCTGCAATTGATCTTTACGGAGAAAACTCTCCGGAAGCAATTGCCACACAAGATGCTTTTTATGCCGTTGGTTTAGGTCCTAAATGGCTTCAGGTTCCTGATACTACGCCACCTACAGTTCCTTTAAATCTCGTTGCAAAGAATACAAGCGGTACTGCAACACAACTTTTCTGGGATCCTTCTACTGATGATAATGATATGGATAAATATATCATTTATAAAAATGGCACACAAATCGGAACGGTAAGCTCATCAGTTACTTCCTATGCTGTCACAGGTCTTACACCCAACACTACTTATTCTTTCTATGTAAAAGCTCAGGATGCTTATGAAAATATCTCATCGGAAAGCAATACCGCTCAAGTTACTACTATGAATATTCCTGCTTACTGCTCTACGACTGGTGTAAATACGAGTAGGGAAAGAATAAAACGCGTCGTATTTGCAGATATCGATAATGCAAGTACGGGGATTTCCGGATATGAAGATTTCTCTTATATATCTACCGATGTAGAAAAAGGAAAAGACTATTCAATCAGAATAACTCCGGAATGGATAGGAGCTCGCCGTGCAGAAGGATATGCAGTCTATATAGACTGGAATAATGATGGAGATTTCGATGACGAAGGAGAAACTGCTTTCAGTCAGGCTCCTGTTACTTCATCTATAGTATTAGGTAATATTTCAATTCCGCAAATTGCAGGAGAAAACAGTGTGAAAATGAGAGTGATAATGGCTTATAACGAAGTTCGTCCTCCTTGCTTTACCTATACCTACGGACAAGTAGAAGAATATACGCTACACCTAAAAAATAGTCTCGCTGTGGATGATATCAATTCTTCAAAAACAATTTTATACCCTAACCCTGTAAAAGATATTATCAACATTCAAAGTAAAATTGCCGGAGAGTTTATGTATAAAATTTTCAATAGTGCCGGTCAATTAGTGGCAAAAGGAACTTCTGCGAACAAAGAAATAAATGCGCAGAAACTTCCTGCAGGAAATTACATTATTGAAATTACTGATAAAACAGCAACGGTTTCTACTATGAAGTTTATTAAGAAATAAAATATTTATTCTTATCCTAAAAAAGACTGCTGATTATGGCAGTCTTTTTATTTTCTTATTATTATCCTATATGCTTATCTGTGATTTCTTTAGTGCATTGTTAATAAAAACACAAAAGTATTGCTAAAAAAAAGATAGAAAATCCTATATTTACAAAAATTAATCAAATATTATTTAATAAAAAAGCAATGAAAAAACAACTACTCTCCTTGGGAATTGTCGCCATATTGGCAGGATTCTCAACCAATGTTCTTGCGCAGGACTATGTGGAAAATAAAATTACGGATAACAACGGAAACGTAAGCCTTGTGGTTTTCAAAAGTAATTCCAATTTTACTTCTTCCAACGCAGGTAATCTCTTTAAAGATATTTTACATCTTTCATCAAATGATGAACTGAAGCTGGTGAAATCCGAAACCGATTTTACCGGAAAATTTGTGGATGAAAAATACCAGCTTTTCCATAAAAATATAAAAGTAGAAACAGGAGTGTATCATCTGCATTACAGGGATGGAAAACTTCTCAGTATGAATGGGGAAATTTTCTTGAACGAGAATACCATTTCCAATCCTTCCATTTCGGCTGCTTCCGCATTCGATATTGCAGTGAAAAATGTAGGCGCGCAAAAATATATGTGGGAAGATGCAGAATACATTGCTCACAATGATTATAAAAAACCAACGGGTGAACTTCTGTATATGCCCATCAACCAAGGTAATGGGAAATATGCATTAGTACTCGCTTATAAATTTGATATTTATGCAGCAGAACCTATCAGCAGAGATAATATTTATGTAGATGCAGTGGCAGGAAGAGTTATATTTTCCGATGCTATTATGAAGCACGCGAACGAAAATCGTTTTTCCGGAAATAAAGAAACGGCAACACGAAACCATAATGCTGCAATCCTGTTCCCAACATTAGTTCCTGGAAATGCCGATACAAGATACAGTGGAACAAAAACCATAGAAACTACACTTGCATCTTCAGGAAAATACATTTTACACGACACAACACGAGGGAACGGAGTACATACTTATAATTTAAAAAAAGGTTCCAATTATGGCAGTGCAGTAGAATTTCAGGATGATGATAATAACTGGACCTCTGCGGAATTCGACAATTCCAATTTCGACAATGCAGCTTTAGATGCACATTGGGGGATAGAAAAAACGTATGACTATTTTAAAGACAAATTCAACAGAAATAGCTATAACGGGAACGGCGCTATACTAAAAAGTTATGTACATTACGGAAACGCTTATGAAAATGCAGGCTGGACAGGATCTGAAATGATTTATGGAGACGGAGCTTCCAGTTTCCGCCCACTCACTGCTTTTGATGTTACCGCTCACGAATTGGGACACGGTCTTTGCCAAACTACTGCCGGATTATTATATCAAAGAGAATCTGGTGCGCTGAACGAAGCACTCTCAGATATTTGGGGAGCAGCAGTGGAATATACTTATGCACCGGAAAAACAAACCTGGCTGATTGGTGAAGATATTATGAAAGTTTCTCCACAATTTTTAAGATCAATGAGTAATCCTAAAGCCGGAAATCCACCGCAACCCGATACTTACCACGGAACAAACTGGTATCCCGCAACCGTAGAAGAAGGCTGTATCACTCCTAGCAGCTGGACAAACGACAATTGCGGAGTTCACTATAACAGCGGCGTTATCAATCACTGGTTCTATATTCTTTCAATTGGGAAAACCGGAACCAATGATAATGGAAAATCCTACAGCGTTACAGGAATCGGTATAGAAGAAGCTGCAAAAATTGTGTATAGAATGGAGACTTCTTATCTTACGGCAAGTTCAGATTTCATGGCAGCAAGAAATTACGGTCTTCAGGCAGCAATTGACCTTTACGGAGAAAACTCTCCGGAAGCAATTGCCACACAAGATGCTTTCTATGCAGTTGGTTTAGGTCCTAAATGGCTTCAGATTCCGGATACTACTCCACCTACAACTCCACTTAATCTTGCAGCCAGCAACACCACAGGTTCATCTACTCAATTAACTTGGGAACCTTCTACTGATGATAACGATTTGGATAAATACCTAATTTATAGAAACGGAACACAAATCGGAACTACAAACGCAGCAACCACTACTTATATTGTTTCTGGTCTTACTCCCGATACAACCTATTCTTTCTATGTAAAAGCAGAAGATGCATATAACAATATATCTGAGGAAAGCAATACCGTAAATATTACCACACTTGATGTTCCGGATTATTGTACAAGTACTTCTACCAATACAGCCGATGAAAGAATCAAACGCGTGAAGTTCGTAGATATTGACAATCCAAGTACAGGAACCGCAGGCTATGAAGACTTCTCTTATATTTCTACCGATGTAGTAAAAGGAGAAACTTACGATATACAAATTACACCAGATTGGTCAGGAACACACTATCCAGAAGGATATGCAGTATATGTAGATTGGAACAATGATGGAGATTTTAACGATGAAGCTGAAAAAGCATTTACCAAAACCCCGTCTACTACCTCACTTATTTCCGGTAACATTACCGTTCCTGAAGTTGATGGTGAAAAAAGCGTAAGAATGAGAGTAATATTAGCCTATAATGAAGTGCGTACTCCTTGTGGTACATTTACATACGGACAGGTAGAAGATTACACCCTGAATCTGAAAAATTCCACACTTGCAGTATCGGATGTCAATTCTTCAAAAACAGTATTATATCCTAATCCTGTGAAAGATATGATCAACATTCAGAGCAAAGGTGCCGGAGAATTTACCTATAAAATATTCAACAGTGCCGGTCAGATAGTAGCAAACGGAACTTCTGCAGACAAAAAAATCAACGCACAGAAACTTCCTGTAGGAAATTATATCATCGAGCTTGCTGATAAAGCCGGAAGTACTTCCACAATGAAGTTTATCAAAAAATAAAAATAATTTTTTTATTCTAAAAAAAGGCTGCCGATAATGGCAGTCTTTTTTTGTACACAAGTTCGAATCCGATAAAACTTCAAAACTGTTTTCATTAAAAAAAATAATCATTCCGATTTCCAAAACTAAAAAAATCCGTATTTTTGCACATTAAAATTCAATAATACCTATGATCAAAATCACTCTTCCCGACGGAAGCATCCGAGAGTTTGAGCAGGCGGTTTCTCCGCTTGAAGTTGCAAAATCAATCAGCGAAGGTTTGGCAAGAAACACCATTTCCGCTCTTGTAGACGGTAAACAGGTGGAAATAACCACGCCAATTGAAACTGATGCAACGGTTCAACTTCTGACGTGGAATGATGATATGGGCAAAAAAGCATTCTGGCACTCCTCCGCTCACCTTTTGGCACAGGCAATTATGGAATTTTATCCAAATGCAAAATTGACCATTGGTCCGGCAATTGAAAACGGATTTTATTACGATGTAGATTTCGATGACGAAACACTAAGCGAAAAAGATTTTGAAAAAATCGAAAAAAAAGTTCTGGAAAATGCAAAAAAAGACAGCACTTTCAATCTCTATTCCGTTTCCAAAGCGGATGCGCTAAAAGAATATGCCGATAATCCGTACAAAACCGAACTTATTGAAAATCTGAACGATGGCGAAATCACTTTCGTTACCCACGATAATTTCACCGATCTTTGCAGAGGCGGCCACATTCCAAATACCGGAATTGTAAAAGCCATAAAAATTCTGAACGCAGCCGGAGCCTATTGGAGAGGAAACGAGAACAATCCGCAGCTGACAAGAGTATACGGAATTTCGTTCCCAAAACAAAAAGAATTAACCGAATATCTTGAAAAATTAGAAGAAGCAAAACGCCGCGATCACCGTAGATTAGGAAAAGAACTCGGTATTTTTGCCTTTTCCGAAAAAGTAGGACAAGGTCTTCCGCTTTGGCTTCCCAACGGAACCAAACTGAGAAGAAAACTGGAAAATTTCCTTTCCGAAGCCCAGAAAAAAGCAGGTTATGAATTTGTAATGACTCCGCATATTGGAGCAAAAGAATTATATGTAACTTCCGGACATTGGGATAAATACGGAGCTGACAGTTTTCAGCCCATCAAAACTCCGAACGAAGGTGAAGAATTTTTACTGAAACCGATGAACTGTCCGCATCACTGCGAAATTTACAAAACTTCACAATGGAGCTACAGAGATTTGCCAAAACGATATGCCGAATTCGGAACGGTTTACAGATACGAACAGTCCGGCGAATTGCACGGATTAACCAGAGTTCGCGGGTTTACACAGGATGATGCGCACCTTTTCTGTACTCCGGATCAGTTGATGGACGAATTCAAAAAAACCATTGATTTGGTTTTATATGTTTTTGGTTCACTTGGATTTGCCGATTTTACTGCGCAAATTTCACTTCGTGATCCTGAAAACAAGCAGAAATATATCGGTTCCGACGAAAATTGGGAAAAAGCTGAAACTGCAATTGTTACCGCTGCCACAGAAAAAGGTCTGAAAACCATTACAGAATATGGTGAAGCTGCTTTTTATGGTCCGAAACTGGATTTTATGGTGAAAGATGCTTTGGGAAGAAGCTGGCAATTGGGAACCATTCAGGTAGATTATAACTTGCCGGAACGTTTCGACCTTTGGTACACCGGAAGCGATGGCGAAAAACACAGACCAGTGATGATCCATCGCGCTCCGTTTGGTTCTATGGAACGTTTTATTGCAATTCTGATAGAAAATACTGCCGGAGATTTTCCGCTTTGGCTAAGTCCGGAGCAATTTATCATTCTTCCGATCAGCGAAAAATATGTGGACTATGCAAAAAAAGTTTCACAATTATTGGAAAATCACGATATTAGCGGTCTGGTAGATGAACGAAACGAAAAAACCGGAAAGAAAATCCGCGATGCGGAACTGAAAAAAATTCCGTTTATGCTGGTAGTAGGCGAAAATGAAGAGCAAAACGGTACGATTTCTGTAAGAAGACGTGGCGAAGGCGATCTTGGAGCAATGAATATTGACGATTTCGTTTCGTATTTCAAGGAAGCATCCAAAACCGGCTTTGAATTTAAAAATTAAAAGATTCAGCGATTTAGAAATTAAAAAAGATATAACCCATAAAATTATACTACAATAGCACAGAGATTTAACAACAGAGGAAGAGGCCCGATGCGCCGTGTTCAGGAAGATTTGCACCAGATCAACGAAAAAATCCGGGCAAGAGAAGTTCGTCTTGTAGGCGATAATGTGGAACCCGGGGTTTATCCCGTAGAAAAGGCAAGGCAAATTGCAAAAGATCAGGAACTGGATCTGGTAGTGATTTCGGATAAGGCAGAACCTTATATTGCCCGTGTTCTGGATTACAAAAAATTCCTTTACGAACAAAAGAAAAAACAAAAGGAACTGAAAGCCAAACAAGTAAAAGTGGTGGTGAAGGAAATCCGTTTCGGACCGCAAACCGATGACCACGATTACGAATTCAAGAAAAAACACGCCGAAAAGTTTCTGGAAGAAGGCTCTAAACTGAAAACCTATGTTTTCTTTAAAGGACGTTCAATCGTTTTTAAAGATCAGGGCGAGATTCTTCTTCTCCGTCTTGCACAGGATTTGGAACACGTAGGAAAAGTAGATCAAATGCCTAAACTGGAAGGTAAAAGAATGATTATGATGATGAGCCCGAAAAAACCGGTAAAATAATTTTTCAGTTTGAAAATATGAAATAAGAGATTTCTTTTTTTAGAAATCTCTTTTTTGAAGATACAATCTTATTTGCAGTTTTTTATTCCAAACTTTTTTCATAATTTTGCACACTTGAAAGTGGAATATGTACAAGAAATTGTCCCGTTTCACTCGCAAAACATTGATAACAAAAACATAAAAAGCAGAACAATGCCAAAATTAAAAACGAAATCAGGTGCTAAAAAGCGTTTTGCTCTTACCGGAACCGGAAAGATCAAAAGAAAAAATGCTTACAAAAGCCACATCTTGACAAAGAAAGAAACCAAGCAGAAGAGAAATCTTACGCAGACTTCTTACGTTTCGGAAGTGGATACCAAAAGCGTTTTGCGCCAATTAGCAATCAAGTAGTTTTTATAAATCATTCGGTTTATAAGAATTAAAAAAATTCAACAAAAAGTTAACCCTGAAACGGTGCAACTAAGTGCAATGAAACAACTTGCCGCCCTTTTCAAAAAAACAAAATTTTAAATTATGCCAAGATCAGTAAACGCTGTAGCGTCCAGAGCGCGCAGAAAAAAAGTAATGAAGCAGGCTAAAGGTTATTTCGGAAGAAGAAAAAACGTTTGGACTGTTGCTAAAAACGCCGTGGAAAAAGCAATGCAATATGCTTACCGCGGTAGAAAAGAGAAAAAAAGAAATTTCCGAGCACTTTGGATTACGCGTATCAACGCAGGAACGAGAGAACACGGAATGTCTTACTCTCAGTTTATGGGAGCTCTTAAAAAGAACAACATCGAGCTGAATAGAAAAGTTCTTGCAGACCTTGCAATGAACCACCCTGAAGCTTTCAAAGCTGTTGTAGATCAAGTAAAATAAATGTAAAACTTTTGTTATCAATACCGAATCTCTCAATTTTCTTGAGAGATTTTTTTATTTATCTTTGAAAAAATTTATTCCTAAAAATGAAAAGATTACTCCTTTCTTTCGCTTTATTATACTCCATACTTTTTTTTTCGCAAACCTTTATTCAGAGCTATCAGGATCGCGCAAACTTGGTTTCCCAGAATAATATCAGCATTTATCTTCAAGAATTTGAGGATTTGGGAGTTAAGAAAACCGGAACCGCTACCAACGCAAATGCGCTGAACTGGCTGAAAAACAAATATCTTTCTTTCGGCTATACCAATGCACAGATTGTGGAAGATCCGTGGTCGAGAGCGGGTTACACTTCCAAAAATCTGGTTGTTACCAAAACCGGAACGGTATATCCCGATCAATATGTAATTATCTGCGGACATTTCGACAGCATCGTTGGTCCCGGAACCAATGACAACGGAAGTGGCGTTTCCGTAATTCTGGAAATTGCAAGAATCCTGAAAGATGTCCCTACAGAATATTCCATCAGATTTATCAATTTTTCCGGCGAAGAGCAGGGATTACACGGAAGCTATCATTATGTACAGAATGTGGTAAATTCCACAAACCCGAAAATGGATATCAAACTGGTTTTCAATATTGATGAAGTGGGCGGAATTGCAGGACAAAACAATGATACCATTTTTTGCGACCGAGATCAGAGTTCACCTAACTACAACAATTCAGCATCACAACAAATCACTCAGGAACTTGCAAATTGTGTAACACTCTACTCTCCTTTGCAAACCGATTTCGATCCGGCTTATGCTTCAGATTATGTTCCTTTTCAGGAAAACGGAGAAATAATTACCGGATTTTATGAGCATAATATCAGTCCGTATCCGCACTCCACACAAGATGTTTTAGCAAATATGGATCCGGTATATGTGTACAATGTTGCAAAAGCGGCAGTAGGAGCAGCACAACATTTTGCAGTCGCCGATTCTGAATTTCTAAGCGTTACTGATTGTCCACCTGCAATAATGTTGCAATCTCTGAAAATCTATCCAAATCCGGCAAAAGATTTTCTTCATATCAAAATGCTGAATTCCCACTTGAAAGATTTTAAATTTGAAATCCGTGATCTTTCCGGAAAACTTATCCATCACTCGGAAAATCTTTCTACAATTGATATTTCCAAGTTAAAACCCGGAGTTTATCTGGGAACTGTAATCATTGATGATCAGAAAACGACGAAGAAGATTGTGGTTGAATAGTTATTTTTGTAAAACTTCGCGGTACACATTGATCAGGTTTTCTGCGATTTTTTCATCACTGAATTTTTGAACGAACTCCAAACCCTTTTCGGAACGGCGTTTTCTTTCAGCAGCGTTTTCCCAAAGAAAAAGAACTTTCGAGCGGATATCATCAGAATTTTCAGGATGAATGTATACCGAATCTTTTCCGCCAGCTTCTGGAAGACAGCTTACATTGCTCGTAATTACAGGCGTTCCGGAAAACAAAGCTTCTATTACAGGAATGCCGAAACCTTCAAAAAAACTCGGATATATAAAAATAGCTGCAAGGCGATAAATCCCGGCAAGTTCTTCCATTGAAACATTTTCCAGGAAAAAAACTTCCACCGCGTTTTTTTGGATTTCTTTTTCTATTTTTCGAAAATATTTTTTATCCTTTTTCCCTACAACAACCAGCGGAATTTCCGTTTCCTTCAACGCTTTTACCACATTCAGCAGATTTTTGCGTGCTTCAATAGTTCCGACATTCAGAATGAATTTTTGGGGAAGACTATATTTTTCTCGGATTTTCAAAAGCTGTTCTTCAGAATAATTTTCTTTAAAACTTTGATGACAGCCCTGATAAACCACCCGAATTTTTTCTGCAGGAATTTTCAGAAACTTGATTACATCATTCTTGGTTTGCTCCGAAATGGCAACAACCAGATCTGCCGATTTTGCTGCTTTCCGGAATTTCCAAAAATGGATTTTCCGATCCGGAAACGAGTAATAGCTGGGAAAACGCATAAAAATAAGATCATGGATGGTTACAATTTTTTTGATGGGCTTTTGGTTCCATTTCAAAGGAAGTTCGCCTGACAATCCGTGGAAAATATCGGCACCGGTGTTTTGGGCATCTTTTCCCATTTTCAGCTGGCGCGAAAGATTTCCTTTGGATGTTTCAATAAATTTTACATTCTGATTTCTTAGAATTTCTTTTCCTTTTTCAGAATCTTTTTTGTTCAGAAGAAAATATTCATTTTCAGGAAAAAACGCTGCAAGAATACGCACCAAATCCCGCGAATAGTTTCCCAATCCCGAAGAATTCTGAAAAAATCTTTTGGCATCGAAGGCTATTTTCATCACTCGGAAATGGGTTTAATGATATCCTGAGAAAGCTGTTTTTTCTTCCAGTGTTCGGATTTTTTCCCGTACAGAAAAATGCGTCCCAGCTTGTATTTAAACTTCATATGACCGTTATAATCAACCCCAAGAAAACGATGCGGCGTTTCCAGATTTTCGGCTAAAATCTGGTTGACTGCTTTTGTAAAAGCAGCTGGTCCTGTTGTAGAATGCACATCATTTGGAAAACGGTGATGCTGAATATTTTCTAGAACATTTTCCAAAGTTTTTTTCAGAAAAGGATGTCCTTTATCAAAGATTAAAGCCCATTGACAGTACAATCCCGGATTACCTTCCTTACTGATTACGGCAACATCTTCTTGTTTAATAAACTTCCGGAACGGTGTCTTCACATAGCCGTCAATATCCAGATAAACGCCACCAAACTGATAAAGAACTGCATAACGAAAAAAATCTGCTTTTGCTGCGCCAATGGTGAGGCTTTTATATGCTTTCAGATATTCCAGTGGAAAATAGTTTTCAAATAAATCCAGAATTCGGGAATCGTCATAAAATTCGTAGTTCCAATCTGGATTTTTCTTCTTCATCCGATTAATATAAAACCTCGTAATCCATGGAAGATCTGAGGTTTTGAAAGTCTGAAATATATTTTTTGGAATCGGCATTTTATGAAATTATACCGCTACGTTATTTTCTCTTAAAGCATCATTCAGCGAGGTTTTCTTATCGGTGGATTCCTTGCGTTTTCCGATGATCAAAGCACACGGAACCTGATATTCTCCGGCAGGAAATTTTTTGGTATAGCTTCCCGGAATCACTACGGAACGAGCCGGAACTCTGCCTTTTATCTCCACAGGATTTTCACCTGTTACATCAATAATTTTTGTTGAAGCGGTAAGCACTACATTTGCGCCCAAAACTGCTTCTTTTTCTACGTGAACCCCTTCAACAACAATACATCTGGAACCGACAAAGCAATCGTCTTCAATAATCACAGGTGCAGCTTGCAAAGGTTCTAAAACCCCACCAATTCCTACTCCTCCGCTTAAATGTACATTTTTCCCTATTTGCGCACAGCTTCCCACAGTTGCCCATGTATCCACCATTGTTCCGGAATCTACAAAAGCACCAATATTTACGTAAGAAGGCATCATTATCACACCGTTTGCTACAAAACTTCCGTGTCTTGCAATAGCGTGAGGAACTACGCGAACACCTTTTTCTGCATAGCCTTTTTTCAAAGGAATTTTATCATGAAATTCAAATGGTCCCACTTCCACGGTTTCCATCTTCTGAATCGGAAAATACATAACAACTGCTTTTTTCACCCATTCGTTTACTTTCCAGCCGTTTTCTATTGGTTCAGCAACTCTGAGCTCTCCTTTGTCCAAAAGTTCCACGACTTGGCGAATGGCTGTTTTGCTGTCTTCGTTCTGCAATAATTCTCTGTTGTCCCAGATATTTTCGATGGTTTCTTTTAACATAATTGATGAGTGATTAATGATTGATGATTAATGATTAATGATGGTTACTACTATCTATAAAACTCTTTGTGCGTGAAGATAGGCTTTGTTCCAATAGGTTTCGTTCAGCGAGGAAATAATTACTCCTTTTGAGGTTGAAGCGTGGATAAACTTCACTTCGCCGTCAGAACTTATATCGTGTACAATTCCTACGTGGGAAACTCTTCCACCTCCGGAAGTGGAGAAGAAAAGCAAATCGCCGGGACGCACGCTTCTAATTTCTATTTTTTGTCCAAAATTCGCCTGATCTGCTGAACGTCTTGGCAAGTTCAGATCATTTTCGCTGAAAACTTTCGTGGTGAATCCGGAGCAATCGAAACCGGAAGAAGTATTTCCGCCGTATTTGTAAGGCGCACCCAGATATTTTTCTGCATCTTTCAGAATATTCTTCACTCCTGAGCTTACGTTTCCGGAATATTGCGAATCCAAATTTCTGGAATTTGCTGCTTTTGAAACCGTTTTTGTAGGAACATTCCTTTTTACTGCAATTGGTTTTGCTGTTCCGCAGGAAACCAGTAACAGTGCGATTCCGAGAGAAAGAAATGTAGTTTTCATTGCTGAATTTTGAGTATTCAAATGTAATAAAAATTGGGAAACCATTTTGAGCTATTTTTTTATCATTAAAACATCAGTTTCTGAAGTTACCGAATTGAAAATTATTTGTTCGGAAACAACCACTTTCCCGAAAATACTGACAAAGATTATCAATACCGATTCTTCCAGACAAATATAAAAATTATTTGAAAAAAGCTATACTTTAACTATATTCATAATTATACTATAAGTATCGGAGATATTTCCTAAAAATATTTATATTTGCTTTTCTAAATCAAAATCATGGCAACGTATAAAAGTCCGGTAGAGATTAAAGGAAAGATTGGCGATTTGGTGTTTTATACACTGAACGGAAAACCTGTTGTTCGCCGGAAAAGTGGCTTCAGCAAAGAAGGTTTTGAGAATAATCCTAACTATAAGCGTGTAAAAGAAAACAGCACAGAATTCGGTCATTGCTCTAAATCAGGAAAAGCGATTCGCGTTGCGCTTGAACCTTATCTTGGCGATTGCGAAGATAAATATCTGTATCAAAAATTTGCGAAAGTGATGACCCAGATTAAGGATTTGGATGCTGTTTCCGGAAAAGGAAAACGCCGGATTGAAAAAGGACTGCAAAATCCTGAAGCAATAAAATTTCTGAAAAATTTCAGTTGGGGAAAATATCCTGTTATCGGAGAAAATGCAATTTCAGGAAATGCAATGTTTACAAAAAGCATTACTTTAACAAAGAAACTGAATGCCAATTCTGCAGAACTGATTACGCTAAAACCAGACCTTGAGAAGCTGAAAGTGGAAACAAAATCACAAATTCTTCCAATTCCGAAAAATCATTCTTTGGATTTTGATTTTCAATTCGGTGATGCCTCGCTCCTACTCCATTTTCTGATTCTTAAAAAAGGAGATGAAATTTTGTTTGCCGGTTTTGTGGATTAGAAGGTTTCCAAGCATATCCTTCAATTGATGAATTTTTTTTCCGAATTTAATTTCTGTTCCGTTCTTCTTATTTTTTCGGAAAATTCCAGTTGCTGCAATTAAGGTTTTGTGCATCAAGATTATTTTTATTATATTGACTTTTCAAATTACTTTAGAATGTCGAGAAATATTTTGTTTTTATTATTTGTACCTATTTTGTGGATTTCCTGTAACGATAGCGAAAGAGAAAAAAAACTGGATGAACGTGAAAAAGCTTTGACCGAGAAAGAAAACATTTTCGCTCTGAAACAAGCCGATTACGAATCCCTGCTGAATCTAAGAGACAGCCTTTATGCTTCCAATGAAGATTCCGTAGCTATTGTACAAAAGTGGCCTTCGGAAATTGCCGGAAAATGGAACGGCAAAATTATATGTACCGAATCCAATTGTACCGATTATGTAATTGGCGACCAAAGAACCGACAGCTGGAATTTTGTGAGCGATTCCATCCAAACTTCCGTACTGATTACCTCCAACGGAAATAAGGTTCGAAATTATTTGGGAAAATATGAAAATAAAGAAATACAGCTAAGCTACAAAACCGATTCCACAGCTAAAAAAATAGTGGAAACCCAAGTTCTTCTGGATAATATTACCCCTGAAAAAATCCGCGGAATACGCACCATAACCGTAAACAATAATTGTACTGCAAAGTTTTCAGTAGAATTGGTTCGTCCATCCAAATAATAATTTTATGCTTTTGAGTTTACACAACATCAGCCTTCCGATTGAAGATCCCGTTCTGAAATTTCTTCTTGTGCTGATTATCATTCTCGGTGCTCCGCTTTTACTGAACAAGATTAAAGTTCCGCATCTTATCGGACTTATTATTGCCGGTGCTATTATTGGTCCGAATGGTTTCAATGTACTTTCGCGCGATAGTAGCATTGTAGTTACAGGAACTACCGGACTGCTTTATATTATGTTTCTTGCCGGGTTGGAAATTGATATGGGCGATTTCAAAAAAAATAAATGGAAGAGTCTCACTTTCGGAGTTTATACATTTCTTACTCCCTTTATATTAGGATATTTGGGAGGAAAATATATTTTACAGTTTTCGGAATTGACTTCTATATTATTTGCAAGTTTATTTTCTTCGCATACTCTTATTGCTTATCCTCTTGTCAGCAAATTGGGAATTGCCAAAAACAAAGCTGTTAATATTACCGTCGGAGGAACTGCTATTACAGACTTAGTAACCTTATTGGTTTTAGCTGTTGTAGTAGGAATGACACAAGGAGAAGTAAATTCGGCTTTTTGGGTGAAAATTTCGGTTTCCGTACTTATTTTCGGAGCAGTTGTTCTTATTGGTTTTCCTATCATTGCCCGTTGGTTTTTCAAAAACATTAAAGATAAAATTTCTCAGTATATTTTTGTATTGGTAATGATTTATCTTGCAGCATTATTAGCAGAACTTGCAGGTATTGAAGCTATTATCGGTGCTTTTCTCGCAGGTCTCGCCCTGAATCGGCTTATTCCTCATACTTCTTCTTTAATGAACCGTGTAGAATTTGTAGGAAACGCCATCTTCATTCCGTTTTTCTTAATTAGCGTAGGAATGCTTATCGACTTTAAGGCATTTATCCAGAGTTGGGAAACATTTGGTGTGGCTGCTGTTATGATGGCAGCTTCTTTTGGAGGAAAGTATATAGCAGCAGTTCTCACCCAAAAAACATTTAAACTCTCCAAAGAAGAAAGAAAACTCATTTTCGGACTCAGTGTAGGATCTGCAGCAGCAACCTTGGCTTCCGTAATGGTAGGTTATAATATTATTATTTCAGAAAATGAAGCGGGAGAACCGGTGAGATTACTGAACGAACACGTGCTGAACGGAAGTATTCTGCTGATTCTGATTTCTTGTACCATTTCCTCTTTTGTTACCATGTCCAGTTCCGAAAAAATTGTGGAAGCCGAAAATTCCGAAACGCTTTCGGAAGCCAATCACGAAGAAGAAAATATTCTCCTGGCAATTAATCATCCAAAAACGGTTGATCAGATGGTAGAACTCGGATTGCTGGTGAAAGGTCATTCCAATTCTGAGAACATTCACGCGCTGAATGTGATTAATGAAGAAAAAAATGAATCTTCTATAAAAAATGCAGAAAAAATCCTGAAAGAAGCTTCAGATATTGCCTCTGCAGCAGATGTACAACTGCAAACACTTACACGATACGATAATGATGTGGTGAATGGGATAAATAGCGTAGTGAAAGAGCAGAAAATTACCGATCTTATCATTGCGCTGGAAGACGAGAAAGGATTCTCTGCCTCTTTTGTAGATAATCTGTACAACGGTTATCTTCAGAATAACGAGATTAATACTTTGGTGTATCACACGGTTCAGCCAGCCGCAACCATAAAAAGATATCTGGTAATGATTCCTGAAGATTCCCAAAAGGAAGCCGGATTTTTCCATGCTTTGCTGCGGATTTGGAATATTGGCAGAAACTCCGGAGCGATGCTTAGTTTTTATGCACCTGAAGATATCATCGAGCTTTTACAAAAAATTGTAAAAAAAGCAAATATAGAAGCAGAATTCATCATCACGAATTATTGGGTGGATGCCGAAAAAACTGCCGAGAAAATCCCTGAAAATGAAGGACTAATTGTAATAATGGCAAAACGCGGAATGATTTCCTATTTCCCAAAAATGCGTTTCATCCCAGAATTTCTGAATAAATACGTAAGCAAAAACAATTATCTCCTCATTTATCCCTATTCTTATTCGGAACAGAATAAGGAAGAAATACGCTCAGTAAGAAACCACGGAGATTTTGTGGAAATCGGGAATATCGTGAAACGGATTTTTAAATAATTTTCCCAACATTCAAAATCCTCCAAAAAAAGAGATTTTGCTTTTTGCAAAAGCTCTTTTTCACTATTTACCAAAGCTAAAATCCATAAAAACATTATCTTTGAAAATCTAAAAAATTAAATAATGAACAAGTATTCTGAAAGGGTAAAAAGGATGAGTTTTTCGCAGACTTTTGTGATGAGCAATAAAGTGCGCGAGCTGAAAGCTGCCGGAATTGATGTCATAAGCCTGACATTGGGAGAACCCGATTTTGATGTACCGAAAGATATTAAAGAAGCCGCTTTCGAGGCAATTAATGAAAATTACAGCCACTACTCACCTGTTCCGGGATTTCTTGAATTGAGACAAGCAATCGCTCATAAACTGAAAAGAGACAACCAACTGGACTATAAACCTTCGCAAATTTGTGTTTCCAGTGGTGCCAAACAATCCATATTTAACGTATTGGCTTCCGTTCTGGATAAAGGTGACGAAGTAATTTTACCCGCTCCTTTTTGGGTAAGCTATGAAGAGATGGTGAAAATGCTCGACGGAACTCCCGTAATAGTAGAAACCACGATAGACACCGATTTCAAAATTACAGCAGAACAACTGGAAAGCGCAATTACACCGAAAACCAAAGCCTTGCTTTACAGCTCACCTTGTAATCCTTCCGGAAGTTTTTATACTTACGAAGAATTGAAAGCAATTGCAGAAGTAATTGCAAAACATCCGCAGATTACGATTATTTCAGATGAAATTTATGAATTTATCAATTACGGTGGAAAACACACTTCGATTGCAGAATTTCCTGAAGTGTATGAGCAAACTGCCGTTATCAATGGGATGAGCAAAGCTTTTGCTATGACAGGCTGGAGAATAGGATATTCCGCTTGTCCGGAATGGCTGGCTTCTGCTTGCGAAAAAATCCAGGGACAGGTAACTTCGGGAGCCAATACAGTTGCACAAAGAGCTTCGATAAAAGCGCTGCAAACCAACCCTTCGGAATATCATTATATGATTGCAGAATTTGAGAAAAGAAGAGATCTGGTATATAATTTGTTGAAAGAAATTCCCGGCTTTAAAGTAAATTATCCGAAAGCTGCATTTTATTTCTTTCCTGATATTTCCTATTATTTAGGCAAAACACTGAACGGTAAAAAGATTGAAAATGCTGATGATTTTGCGATGTTTCTTCTGGAAGAAGCACACGTAGGAACGGTTGGCGGCGTATCTTTCGGAAGCCCGGAATGCATCCGTTTTTCTTACGCTGCATCTGAAGACGAACTGAAAGAAGCAATGAAAAGGATTAAAAATTGTTTGGAAAACGCAGAATAAAATTATAATAGAGCTTGTTTGAATTTATAAAAAATGGCTTCTGAAATCGGAAGCCATTTTTTTATTTTTTCCAGCCTTGTAAAGGTTTGAAACCTTTAAAATCCTTTTGGCTTAAAAAATAATTTATTCTTTATTAAAATAAATTTATTGTTTTTCAATAAATATTTATTATTTTTGCTGATGTAATTTTAAAACTATTATTATGTCAAAAACAAACAACTTCGTATTTTGGTGCTTATATGTTATAGCCTGGATTATTTTCGTCGGGTTGTCAATTGAAGCGGGCGGCTTAATTGTAAATTTCTTTTTCAGCCTGTACAAGCCTGAATTTGTACAAAATCTTTATCAAAAGCTGGATTTAACTGAAATGTATAAAGCCAGTAAATTAGCTTTTTTCGGAATTTACAGCTTTATTCTAATCATTTCAATTTTAAAAGCCTGTCTGCTATACATCATTATCAGATTAATGCACACCATGAATTTATCCAAACCCTACAACACCTTTGTTGCGAGGCAGATTTCAAAGATTTGTTATTACACCATTTCCATAGGAATACTAAGTTACATTGCCGTTCAATTCACAAAAAATTTAATGCATCACGGTTTTGTTCCCAACGATTTAGACCGATTTTGGGCAGATAGTGAAGCTTGTATTTTTATGGGTGCAGTAATTTACATTATTGGAACTATTTTCAAAAAAGGAGTAGATATTCAAAACGAAAACGACCTAACCATATAAGTGATGCCGATAATTGTAAATTTAGACGTGATGATGGCAAAAAGAAAAATGTCATTGAATGAGCTTTCCGAAAAAGTAGGTTTAACGCTTTCCAATCTTTCTATCCTGAAAACGGGAAAAGCAAAAGCTGTCCGGTTCAGCACATTAGAACTGATATGCGAGGTTCTGGATTGCCAACCCGGAGATATTTTGGAATATATCGATGAGAAAAAGAAACCGCTTTAAAAATTGATTAATCTTCCAAAAGTGATATCTATTTTCCAGTCTTGTCAAGGTTTGAAACCTTGACAAGGTTTTTTAGTTTAAAGCGTTCAATCAATCCGTTTTGAAATTCTTTCTTGCAAGCTCTTTCCTTACTCTGCTTAAACTTTCCGGTGTAATTCCGAGGTAGGAAGCCACCATCCATTGTGGAACACGCAACATCAGATTCGGATACATTTTTATAAAATCCAGATAGCGCTCTTCGGCAGTATCGGCAAGTAAAGCATTTACTCGTCTCTGAAGATTTCGGATATGCTTTTGCAGCAGAATATCATTGGATTCTACCGTTTCTGGAAACTGGATATGAAGCTTTTGGAAAAACTCATTTTTTAGGAGCAAAACTTCGGAATCTTCTACTGCATCGATAAAATAGCTGGAATTTTCATTAAAAAAAAGAGAGCTTCTGTCCGAAATCAGCCACGTTTCCGGGGCAAACTGTATAATATGTTCTTTCCCGTTTTTATCAATAGAGTACATTCTTAGAAGTCCTTTTTCCACAAAATAAGTTCCGTTGCAAACTTCGCCTTCTCTTAGCAGAAATTCGCCTTTCTTTACTTTTTTCTCCGTGTAGAAGGAAGTGCAGGCAGAGATTGCCTCTTTTGGTACTTTCAGGATTTCCGATAAATAGTTGGAAAGGATTTCCATATTTCAAAATCAGTTTTTTAGGATTTGTAATTTGTTTTTCAGTAATCTGCTTTTATTTTTGCTAAATAAGGTTTAATGAAATATGCTGGTGAGAAGCATTTTTTACGGCTATTCCGTTTTCAATAACAATCAGCTGCGGACTTTGATGTTCCACACCGAGATTTTCTGCAACTTTATCCGAAAGATTGCGGTGCGCCAAAAGATCAAGAAAATAATACGAAATATTTTTATCAGAATCCATTACTTCTTTTTCAAAATTCCGGAGAACCGTTTTGCTGATAAAACATCTTGTGGAATGTTTAAAAACCACCACTGTTACACTGAAAGATTCCTGAATTGCACGTTCCAAATCTTTTTCGGATTCTATATTTTTCCAGAAACGGTTTTCGGTTTCAGAAGCTTTGGTTTCACCAAAAATTTTATTGAAAATTCCCATAATTTTAACTTAAAAAATACCTTCCCGAAAATTAAACAGCCATTTTGTCCCAAATGATTATTTGGCGGGCAATTTGTGTTTCAGGTTTTGTAAATTTAGCAAAAATAAATCTTTAATTCTATTTACAATTATATGAAAAAGGCTCTGATTATCGTGGATGTACAAAATGATTTTTGTAAAGATGGCGCTCTGGAAGTTCCGGATGCAAATGCGATTATCCCTTACATCAACGGATTAACAAAAGAGAACGAGTACGATGAAATCATACTTACACAAGATTGGCATCCTGCAAATCATAAAAGTTTTGCGTCCAACAACGGAAGAAATGTGGGTGAAACAATCACGCTAAACGGCGCTCCGCAATTTATGTGGCCGGATCATTGTGTTCAGGGAACTTTCGGTGCAGAATTTCATAAAGATCTCGACCGTTCGAAAGTAACGCATATTGTTCAGAAAGGAAAAAACCCGGAAATCGACAGCTACAGTGGTTTCCAAGATAATAATCATTTTATGAAAACCGATTTGGATGATTATCTGAAATTCCACGATATTCAATTAGTGGAAATTGTAGGTCTTGCTTTGGATTACTGCGTGAAATATACATGCATAGATGCTGCGAAAAACGGCTATGTCACTTGTCTGCATTTTAATGGTACCAAAGCTGTAAATGTAAAACCGAATAACGGAAAAGATACTATTTATCAGCTTTTGGAAAACGGCGTTACCATTTTGGGATAAGATTTTTTAAAAAGATAAAAAATCCTGTAACCGAAATTACAGGATTTTTTTGTGGAGAATACGGGATTCGAACCCGTGACCTTTTGACTGCCAGTCAAACGCGCTAGCCAACTGCGCCAATCCCCCATTTTGTTTTGCAATGATAAAAATTTTTTAGTGAATTTCAAAAATATTTATAGAAACTCTTTCTATTTTATCAAAACGGATTTTTGCTAAAAAAGATTAGTAAAAAGCAAAAATAAGCAAAACGGTTAAAACCTTTGCTATACAAGGCTTTATAAAAACAGTAGTCTTAGTTCGGAAGTCGGTGTCTGATAGGTTTTGGGCTTAAAATGACAAGGTTAAGTTACTAATTCGTTACCGATTGATAAAGGTAACTAAATAGCTTAACAGATTATATTTCAGCTTTTTGCACCCTTTTCTACATTCCCTTGTAACTCAATGTAATTTAATTTTAAACGTTAAACATTTGAGTTATGGAACAGACAAAAAAATCGACGTTCAAACTGCTTTTCTACCTAAAAAAGAACGAACTGAAAAAGAACGGCAAGTCAGTTTCGTTAAAGTCAAAGTTAATTTTCAAAACAGTGTTTTCGGTTTGAATTGTGTTTAAAATTCTTTCTGCTTGTATTGCGTTCTGAATGTCTGTAATAAAAACTTCTACCATAAAATTAAAATTGTTCTTGTACTAATTCACCATTTGCTACTGCTCCTGCTATATTTCCACTTGAAACAGCGTTAGCAACAGAACGCATCATATTGGAATTATCGCCACAAGCATAAATATTTGGAATAGTTGTCTTTTGGAAAGCGACAGTTTTTATATAACCTTGTTCGGTAAGCTCGCAACCAAGTGAAACTGGAATATCAGAATGTTGTGTAAATGGAATTGCACCATAGGCAACGTCAAATGGGATTTTATTTCCGTCTCTGAAAATCAAATTTTTTAGTTGCCCGTTTTTGTGTTCAATTTCTGAAATCTTGGTTTCAATAATTTTTATATTGTGGTTGTTAAGTTTCTCTAATTGTTCTGAACTAAAATCTGCTTTTCCATTGGTCAAAATCGTTACTTTGTTGCTCAGGTTATTTACCATTGATGCAAGGTGAAACGCCTTTTGTCCGTTTGCTATAATTCCTGTATTTTGGTAACGATGTTCGTAACCGTGACAGTAGGGACAATGGATAATTGAAATTCCCCAACATTCCGAAAAACCTTTTATGTCTGGCATTGTGTCTTTTATGCCTGTTGCAAAAATCAATTTCTTTGCCATGAATTTGTCGTTTGTGTCTGTTGTTATTTCAAAACCATTTTCTGTTTTTACTCCACTTATGGCAAGTCCTTTGTAAAATTTTACGGTTTCGTATTTTTCAACTTCTTGTTTGGCAAGTTCAGAAATCTCTTTTGGTATTTTGCCGTCTTGCGTTAAAAAGTTGTGTGAATGTGGTGTTTGGATATTACAAGGTTGTCCGTTGTCAATGATTAAAACATTTCGCAAAGAACGTCCTAATGCCATTGCTGAAGAAAGTCCTGCATAACTGCCACCAATTATGATTACGTCAAAATTTTTGTTGTCTGTCATTTTGTTATATTTTGTAAATGCTGTCAATGGAAATGGCAAAGCCAAGGCAGTTAATGCCAAACTACTTTGTTGTATAAATTTTCTTCTTGAAGTCATTTTTTGCTATTCCGTTCGGCAAAGATAGGATATTTTTTTGTTAATGCGACTTTGTCGCAATTATTTATTGCAAATTTGTCGCATTAATATTTTTTTGACTAATTTTGTACTATGATGAAACGTAGAAATACCGCAACACAAGAGGCTGTTTTGTCTGTCTTGACAAGTAAAAGAAGGGCAATGAGCCAAGATGCTATTGTAAAGCAAATGGATGTTAATGCTGATCGGGCTACTATTTACAGAATTTTAAACCGTTTTTGTGAAGATGAGATTGTCCATAAAATTGTTGCCGATGATGGGAAACAGTATTTTGCTGTCTGTGTGAAATGTGATGAGATACCTGTTCCCGGAAATCATTTTCATTTTCGTTGCACAAAATGTGAGACTATAGAGTGTCTTCCAACACTTGTTGAGTTTTCTGTTCCTGAAAAATATATTGTCCAACAAATGAACTGTGTCCTTGTTGGTGTTTGCAAAGATTGTTCGTAGTAGGGTGTCGCTCTAAAATTGCACCTAACTTCGTAGTTGGCAAAATGGCTATGTTCATTTCAGTTACAACAACAGTCATTTTGACTACATCTGTTTTTTAATTATTGCGGACTTTTGTAGCAACAAAAAAAATAAGAAAATGAAATTAAAAGACAAAACCTATTTAGTTACAGGTGGTACCTCGGGCGTTGGAAAAGCCATTGCAACAGGCATTGCAAAGATAGGTGCAAATGTTGTAATCGTTAGTCGTAATGCTTCAAACGGAGAGCAAACCGTAAAAGAAATTTCGGAAAAATCAGCTAACAAAAACATTTCCTTTCTTACAGCCGATTTAAGTTTACTGAAATCAGTTGAACAACTAAGCACACAATTTGAGCAACAACACAACCAGCTGCACGGCTTGGTAAATGCGGCAGGTGCGTGGTATTTCAAAAAAGAAATTACAAGCGAAGGAATTGACAAATCATTTGCCATAAATTATCTAAGTCATTTTGTGCTCACAAACAGGTTACTTGATTTATTAAAAGCAACTGATGACGCACGAATTGTAACTGTTGCTGGTGCACCTCGTTTCCTGAAAAAGCCAAAAATCGATTTGAATAATTTACAGCTTGAAAAATCATACAGTTGGATGAAAGCGACTAATTTGGCAATGTTTGCAAGGGTTTACTTCGGTTTTGAATTAGCCGACAGGTTGCAAAACACTTCGGTAAGCTCTATGGTTTTTCATCCCGGATTTGTAAAATCAAATCTCGGAAAGGGTGCCACTCCTTGGTGGCTCAAACTAATGTTTTCATTCTCATCTGATGTTAGAAATGCACCCGAAACCTGCGAAAGCGGTATATATGTTGCAACAAAAGAAAATGCAAAATCTACTAACGGAAAATTCTTTGATGAAAAAAACAATATCGTTGAGCTTCGGGATAAGTTTGATAAATCAATAGGTAAAGAATTGTGGTTATTAAGCGAGCAACTTGCATCAAAAAAGTAACTTTGTGATATGGTCAATACAAAACCCATTCGAATAAAATCAATCAGTGAATTTCACAAGTTGAGAGGTTTGCCTAAACCTGAACATCCTTTAATAAGTGTAGTAACTGCGGATGATTTTGCCCAACTGCCAGAACATAACAGTCTGAATGTGGTATTTGATTTTTATTTTATTGCTTTGAAACGTATGAAAGGTGTGAAGTATAAATACGGACAACTGCATTACGATTTTGATGACGACGGCGTGCTGTTCTTTATGTCGCCCAATCAGGTGCTCGAACTTGAAATTATTGAAGAAGAAAATGCTGAAAAGCAATCAGGTTGGATATTACTCATTCACCCCGACTTTATTTGGAACACGCCATTGGCAAAAACAATTAAGCAGTATGAATTTTTTGATTATTCGGTAAATGAAGCATTACTGTTATCAGAAAAAGAAGAAAGAACACTCAACGGCATTATTGAAAATATATGTCAAGAATATCATTCAAACATTGATAAATTTAGCAAACAAATTATTATCACACATCTTGAAAATTTATTGAGTTATTCCGAACGGTTTTACAACCGCCAGTTTATCACAAGGGAAAAGGCCAATCATCAAATTTTAGAACGTTTAGAAAAATTGTTGGCGGATTACTTTAACAGTGACGATCTGGCAATAAGAGGCTTACCATCTGTTCAATATGTTTCGGCAGAACTAAATGTGTCGCCAAATTATTTACGTGGCTTACTCAACGTGCTGACAGGACAAAACACACAGCAACACATACACGACAAGTTGATAGAAAAAGCCAAAGAAAAACTATCCACGACTGAACTTTCTATAAGCGAAATTGCTTACGAACTTGGCTTTGAACATTCGCAATCTTTCAGCAGGTTGTTTAAAGCGAAAACGAACCTTTCTCCCGTAGAGTTTAGGCAATCGTTCAAGAATTAGCAAAAGTACCGTAATTTAAGTTCAAGATGGGTATCTAAGCGAACAGAATTTAGTAAATTCCAGCCAAAGAAAGGTTGCTGACGATACATTTCTGGTAAACAAAACAGCATCATATTAGGTTTTGAACGTCGGTAGTTTTTTGAGCAAGAACTCAGCTTACTTCATTTTAAATTTTTTGTATAAGAGGAATAGTTTTAATTTATCCTCTTTTTCATATATCGTCCTTTTTGGTTCCAATAATCTGAATTTCGGTTAAGTCTGGTTTTTTTATTTTGGAGAACTTTGTACCAATAAAAAAAATCAATATGAAAGCATTTTTATTATATGAAACCGGAGCACCAGGCCAATTAGTTCTAGGAGAAGCGCCAAAACCTACTTTGCAAAAAGGTGAAGTTTTAATTAAGGTAAAAGCCATGGGTATTAATCCCGCCGACGCAAAATATCGCAGTTCAGACGTATTTATTGCCGCTTTTTTTGGTAACGTGCGACCAGCTATTATAGGTTGGGATATATCTGGCGAAATTGTAGAAAAAACGGAAGGTGCCGATGGTTTTGAAGTAGGCGAAGCAGTTTTTGCACTTTCACCAAATGCCCGTGGCTATGCCGAATATGTAGCGGTGAAAGTCGATTTTTTAGCTAAAAAACCTGCCAATGTCAGTTTTGAAGAAGCAGCGGCCGTACCGATGGCTGCTCTGACAGCGTGGCAACCGCTAGTTCACGGAATGAAAATAAAAAAAGACGACAAAATCCTTATTCACGCTGCATCAGGTGGTGTGGGACACTTTGCTGTACAAATAGCCAAATATTTTGGTGCAGAAGTCATCGCAACTTCATCCGCCAAAAACCGTGATTTTGTTATGTCGCTTGGTGTTGATAAACACATTGACTATCAAACTGAAAATTTTTGGGATGTAATTAAAGAGGTTGATTTTGTCTTTGATACCATTGGTGGAGAAACGTTGGAACATTCTATTGATATAACAAAATCGGGCGGTACAATTATTTCTATTCTGGGGCTTGCAGATGAAAGTTTAAAAGCGAAAGCCAAAGATAAAAATGTAAAGTTAGTTTTATGGGGAATGCAAGCTAAAGGTGAAGATTTAAGAGCAATTACTGAATTGATATCCAAAGGTGTGCTAAAACCACACATCAATAAGGTGTATCCTTTTACAGATATGGAGGAAGCTCATAAACAAATTGAAACCAATCGTACCGCTGGTAAAATTGTAGTTGCTTTTTAAAAATAACCCAATGTTGTCAGAAAAAAAGGAATTGTTGAAAGAAAAAGAATATGATTTTACGGCAAGCTTTTGAAGTTCAGATTATGACTTTCAATCTTTCCTTCACGTGTTTACACACTTCTTCGTCGACTGTATTATATTTATTACGCAGTTTTTTTCCATACTGATACTAAATTTCCGATAATATTTTGTTCAACATTATTTCCGTAGCTTAGTTTGTTAGAGGTTATCATTACTTGTTTCGGGACTCCCTCTTTATTGATACACCAAAATTTGGAAATAATATTTGAACCATTATCACATATTGCTACCATATTCGGAAAGATTTATTTTCAATGGCTGTTTTTCGATGGATGAGTAAAAAACTAGAAAAGCATAAAGTAGGCTACAACTTAACCCCCTTTTTATTACATTTACAGTATGATTTACAAGGTAATCAAATAAAAGCGAGTGCAGTAAGCACCGTTACTAAATCGTTACCGATAGCGCTTCCAGTTCTTGTAAACTACTCTTTATTAGTCACTTTGGACTATATAATCTTTTTCTTAAAAAAAAGAAAAAGCGAACCAAAGTCCGCTTTCTCACTTTAAAATAAACAACTATGAAAAACTTAATCTATTTCCAGCCGCCACCTAAAGCACGGTACAATTCCACGCCGGATTGCAGTTTGGTATATTTTGCATTGGCGATATTCAGTTCTGCATTCAGGCGATTTACATCCGCATTCAGCACTTCCAGATAATTTGCCATTCCGTAATTCACCAGATCTTGCGAAAATTCTACAGAATTATTATACGCTTCCAGCTCTTTCTGTTTCAATGTAATGAACTCGTCTTGTGATGTATAAATTTTCAATGCATCGGAAACTTCTTTTCCTGCTTCCAGAACCGATTTTCTGAAATTCAGATACGCTCGTTCCTGATTGGCAAGGCTGGCTTCGTAATTGGATCTAATTTGTCTTTTATTCAGAACAGGTTGCACCAAACCGGCTACAACATTTGCAAAAAGAGAATTGGCACTGAAAAGCTGATCAATATCCACCGACTGTATTCCGCCGCTTCCTGTAATTTTCAGGGTGGGATAAAACTGTGCTTTTGCAGAATTCACCATTTCGAAAGCATTCATCAAATCAAATTCTGCCTGTCTTACATCAGGACGGTTTTCCAGCAAACTTGCGGAATATCCCAAATCAGGATTCACCGAAAATTGTTGGGAACTGAGATTTCCTCTTTCAATTGGATGAGAGGGTTCTCCCATTAAAAGTGAAATGGTATTTTCCAGCTGCGTAATCTGAACATCCAGACTGATCAGCGAAGCTTGTGCATTATATACCAGAGCCTGACTTTGCTGAACGGCAACTTCCGTAAGTGTTCCTGCATCTTTCAGTGCTTTTGTGATTTCAAGGTTTTTTTCCCGAAGCTGAATGCTTTGCTCGATAATTTTTTTCTGCTCATCCAAAGTCAGAAGCTGATAATACGCTGTTGCAATGGAAGCAACCAAACCGCTTTTCACATTCTGATGTGCAGCAACAGTTCCCAAATATGCAGCAAACTGGGCTTTTTCCTGAGCTTTCAGTTTTCCCCAAATATCAGCTTCCCAACCGAGATTTGCCGTAATATCAAACTGATTGATGTATCTTCTTTCTCCTAAAATCTGTCCCATCTGAGTGTTGAGCGAAGAAGTACTTAGCGAATAATCGGGACCAACAGAAAGTGTTGGCTGATAAGCCGCTTTTGCCTGTTTCAGATAGGCTTCTGCAGAAGCGATATTCTGCAAAGCCATTCGGATATCGAGGTTATTTTCCAAAGCTTTGGAAATGTATTGCTGAAGATTCTGATCCTTGAAAATCTCTTTCCAGGAAATTCCTCCCAAACCAAGACTGTCTTTGGGAAGCATATCCGTGCGGAAAAGTTTTTCTTCGGAAATATTTTTCGGGCGTTCATATTCTTTTCTCGCTGCGCAGGAAATGATGGAAAACGCTATCAACAAAGCGAAGAAAGGATATTTTATATTGAATTTTTTCATACTCTTTTACTTTCAAAAATTATTCAGCGAGATTCACTTCTTCTTTTTTCATCGGCTTTATTTTTTCCTGAAGATTCTGGAAAATAATAAAGAGAATCGGGATTACCAATAAACCGAGAATAGTTCCTACAAGCAACCCGAAAGCTGCGCCGGTTGCAATGGAACGGTTCCCGACTGCACCAATTCCTCCTGCTAAAACGAGCGGAAGCAAACCGAAAATAAATGCAAACGAAGTCATCAGAATCGGGCGCAATCTGGCTTTTGCCGCATTGATGGCTGCCATAATAATGGTTTCTCCGTGTGTTCTTCTCTGCACTGCAAACTCCACAATCAGGATGGCATTTTTTGCGAGCAAACCTACAAGCATAATAAGTGCAATCTGGAAATAAATATTATTTTCCAGTCCGAAAATCCATTGTCCGATAAAAGCTCCCATTACTCCTAAAGGTAAGGAACAGATGACCGTTAACGGAAGAATATAACTTTCGTATTGCGCCGAAAGGATGAAGTAAACGAATACTAAGCTTAGAATAAAAATGAGTAAAGTTTGTGATCCTGCGTTTAATTCTTCACGGGTAAGTCCGGTAAACTCTATCCCATAATTGGATCCCAATGTTTGTTCTGCAACTTGCTGAACGGTAGAAATAGCATCTCCGGTGCTGTAACCAGGTGCGTTTGCTCCGGTTATTTTTACGGAAGTAAAAAGATTGTATCTGCTCACACTTTGTGGACCATACGTTTTTTCCAATGTTACAAACTGGGAAATGGGAGTCATCTTTCCGGAGGATGATCTCACATAAATCGCATTGAGACTCTGCTCGTTTTTTCTGAATTCCGGAAGTGCCTGTACCATTACTCTGAACTGTTTTCCGTATTTGGTGAAATCTGCCGAGTAAATTCCTCCGATATAGCCCTGCATAGTAGAGAGAATATCCGAAACGGAAACACCCGACTGTTCTGCAAGTGGGACATTAATGCTCATTTCATATCCCGGAAATGAAGTATTAAATGAAGTTTGTGCAAACTGAATTTCAGGACGCTGCATGAGCTGTCCGATAAAGTTTTGGGTAGTGGCATCCAATTCTTTGTAATCTCCGCCTGCTTTATCCAGCAAAACCATTTCGAATCCGGCACTGGTTCCAAATCCCGGAACAGAAGGCGGCTGGAAGAACACAATTTTCGCATCGGGAACTTGAGCTGCAATTCCGAAAAGTCTTTTGGTAATTTCATCTGCACTTTGTCCGTCTCCTGTTCTTTCATTAAAAGGTTTTAGTTTAACAAAAGCAAGTCCGTTATTGCTCCCGCTTCCACCGAAGAAACTCCGGCCTGTGGAAATGGTAACATTTTGAATTCCCGGAACCTGCAGAGCATTTTTCTGAATTGCTTTCAGTGCATTATAAGTGCGTTCTTGTGAAGCACCTGCCGGAAGCTCTACATTGGTAAAGATAATTCCGCGGTCTTCATTCGGTACGAAACCTTTTTTCATCGATACATTTGCGAAATAAAGCAAAGCTCCCGTTACTGCAAAAATGATCAGTGTAATCCATTTATGACGGATCAGAAAAACAAATGCACGACCATACCTCTCGGTTGTTGCACGAAACCCGATATTGAATTTATGAAAGAATTTTTCCAAAAGGTTTTTCTTTTCATACGCTTCATCGTGATGTTGGGGTTTTAGAAATAATGAGCAAAGAACGGGACTTAGCGTTAGTGCATTTACGGCAGAAATTAAAATAGCGACAATCAGCGTAATCCCAAACTGCTGGTAAAAAACTCCGGTTGGTCCGGTAATAAATGTTACCGGAATAAAAACCGCAGACATTACCAAAGTAATCGAAATAATGGCACCCGTAATCTCGTGCATTGCTTCTACAGTTGCTTTTTTGGCATCTGTAATCCCGTGTTCCATCTTTGCGTGAACGGCTTCCACAACTACAATTGCATCATCCACAACAATACCGATGGCAAGAACCAAAGCGAATAAGGTAAGCAAGTTCATCGAATATCCTAAGAGATTCAGGAAAAAGAATGAACCGATGATGGAAACCGGAACTGCAATCGCCGGAATAAGGGTTGAACGGAAATCCTGAAGAAAAATATAAACTACGATAAACACAAGGATAAATGCTTCTACTAAAGTATGAAGCACTTTATCTATCGAAGATTCGAGAAACTCATTGGTATCGAAGTTTATAATATAATCTATTCCTTTAGGAAAATCTTTTTTGGAGGCTTCCAGATAGGTTTTAATATTTTTGATAATTTCCTGAGCATTGGAACCGGGAGTCTGGAAAATCCCCATACTTACTGCAGGATTATTGCCGTTTTCTCCTCTTCCGGAATAGGATAACGCGGAAAGCTCCACTTTCGCTACATCTTTCAGCATTAGGTTTTGTCCGTTTCCTAAAGATTTCAGGATAATATTATCGTACTGTTCTTTATCATCAAACTTTCCAACATATTTTATCACATATTCAAAAGAATTTCCGCTATTTTGTCCTAAAGAACCGGCTGCTGCTTCACGCGATTGTGCGCTGATTGCATTGGTAACATCAGTAGGTTCCAAACCGTAAGCTGCCATTTTCACAGGATCGATCCAGATCCGCATCGAATAGTTTTTGCCACCGAAAACATTGGCATCACCAACTCCGTTCACTCTTTTGATTCCGGGAATGATATTGATGTTCATATAATTCTGAAGAAAAACATCGTCCAGATCTTTGTTTTCAGAATAAAAGGAAAGATACATCAATGCGCTGGTTCGCTGCTTTTGGGTAACTACACCGGAACGTGTAACTTCACTCGGTAAAAGCGGGGTTGCTCTAGCAACTCTGTTTTGTACGTTTACCGCTGCAATATCAGCATCAATACCTTGTTTGAAAAAAATTTGAATTTGCGCTGAACCATCGTTGGTAGCAGAAGAGGTGATATAATCCATTCCTTCCACCCCATTAATCTGCTCTTCCAAAGGGACGATTACACTTTTCATTACCGTTTCGGCATTTGCACCACTGTAGTTTGCAGAAACACTTACTGTTGGCGGAGCAATATCCGGGTATTGGGTAACCGGAAGCGCAATTAATCCCAAAATCCCGAGAATAACAATGAGGATGGAAATTACGGTAGATAAAACAGGTCTGTTAATAAAATGTTTAATCATCAGAATAACGGTTTTATGGTTTCGATAAGACTGTCCATTTTGATAGATTTAGGAATAATTTCAGCATCATCCTTTAATCCTGCAATTCCGGTTGCAACGATCTGCTCTCCTTTCTTAATTCCGGATTCCACAACAATCAGATTGTTGATTCTGTCTTTTACCGTAATCACAGTATTTTTCACTTTTTTATCGGCACCTACTTTATAGGCATGCACAATTCCCTGTTGTTCGTAGGTAGCGCTTTCCGGGATAACAACTGCATTATCGTAATGGATTGGGAATCTGATATTTCCGCTATTTCCGTTGCTTAATAATTTGGAAGCGTTCGGGAAAGCTGCCCGAAACTGCATTGTTCCTGTTGTTTCATCAATTTGTCCCGTTACTGCTTGGATTTTTCCTTTTTCTGAATAGATACTTCCATTAGCCAGCTCAAGTTCTACCATCGGAAGATTTTTAAGTTTTTCAGGAACAGTAGCACCGTATGATTTTTCAAGGAAATCCAAATATTCTTTTTCGTTCATCGAAAAATAAGCATACACTTCCCTCGTATCCGAAATTGTAGTTAAAGGAGTCTGATCCGAAGGTCCCACCAAACTTCCCACTTTTAGTGGCAAACTTCCTACTACTCCGGAAATCGGAGCTCTAACTACGGAATAATCTACGTTGGCTTTTGCTCCTTTATAGTTTGCATTTGCCTGTGCAACTGCTGCATTTGCCTGCATCAGCTGTGCTTTGGCTTTTGCAAGATTGGCTAGTGCGGTTTCCAGCTGCACTCTGCTGATAATATTTTTCTCAACAAGCGGCTTTATTTTGTCCACTTCCACCTGTGCTGCATTTACGGCAGCTTGTGATGCTGCAACATTGGCTTTTGCAGAAGAAACACCGGAATAGGCAGCATCTGCAGTTTCGCTGAGAACATTAGTTTCTATGCGGAAAAGCGGCTGACCTTTCGTTACATATTGTCCTTCGTCCACCAAAACCTGAGTAATATATCCCTGAATTTTTGCCCGGACATCATTGTTCACAATTCCCTGAACCGAAGCCGGAAAAATCTGATAACCTACTACGTTTTTCATTTCTGCAGTTACCACCTGATAAGGTTTGGGACCGTCCTGAGGTTTTGCTTCCTGCTTTTTACAGGAAACCATCGCCGTTACGGATATAGCCAGTATTAATATTTTATTTTTCATATCTATAATTTGCTTAGGGATTTTTCAATATTTTCGATATTGTTGTTAAGGAGATCTTTGTATATTTTCGATTTTCTTTTCTGCTCTTCAGATTGGTTTTTATAGAGATTTTCAATGGAATTGATGATGCGTACTTCTTCTTTCAGCCTTTCGGAAATTTCCTGAAAACGGATCTTCACAAAGTTCTCGTTAATGGTGAAATATCTTTTTCGTTCGTCCAATTTGTTGAGATCCTGAATAAGATTATTATTGAGCAGCAAATTCAGGTTTGTAGAAATAGAACTTTTGCTTGCAGAAAAAATTTCTACAAGATCATCAAAAGTAAGCCCTTTCCGCTCAAAATCGAAAACGAGATAAGCATATATTTTTGCAGCCAAAGGCGGAAGATTGAAGGTTTTCCCATACAGTCTCGCCATATTGCAAAAAAGAGACTCGTCTATATTTAATTTATCTGCCAATGAAACTTTTTTGCAAAAGTATAAAATCGGTTCGGAACAAAACGAACTAATTTGTTAAAGTTTTCCTAAAATATTCTTTCAGATTTGTTGAATATTTGAAATAATACAAACATTACTTCTCTTTTTCGGTTCAAATAAAGTTTATATAAAATTTGTTCCATTGATTATCAATAATTTAAACTAAAATTGAAAAATATTTTACTACTTTGTATTGCATAGTATCAATTTTAATTTATATCTTTGCGATGTAAAGTTGAGGGTATAACTTTTTTAATATCGTAAAAGCCACAACTTTTCAGGAAAAATTGAATTGATATAAACACTGAATTTTAAAACTCTGATCCTTACAATGAACACCGAAAACACAAAAGCGCAAATGCGCAAAGGCATTCTGGAATTCTGTATTTTGAGTTTGATCGATACCAGGGAAATGTACGTTTCCGACCTGATTGACGAGCTGAAAAAAGGAAAACTGGACGTGGTGGAAGGTACACTCTACCCTCTTCTCACAAGATTGAAAAACGGAGAATTCCTGAGCTACCGTTGGGAAGAATCCACAAGCGGACCGCCGCGAAAGTATTACCAGATTACCGAAAAAGGAAAAACCTTCCTCACGGAGCTACAAAATACCTGGAAAGAACTTACCGAATCTGTAAACCAAATAACCAAAAATCAATAATTTAAACTTACGAAACCAAAGGTTTTTTCCGGCGAACGCAACAAAAGTTCAGTCTAAAAGAAAATACCGAAAACTGTTTCCGCAAAAAATTAAAATTATGAACAAGACACTCTCAATAGGACTCGCAGGTTTCTCTTTTATGATCGAGGAACATGCTTACATAAAGCTCAGTGATTATCTTTCTGCTCTTCGGAATTCTCTGGATTCCAACGAAGCGGATGAAGTGATGCACGATATCGAAATCCGTATGGTAGAAATCTTCAAAGATTCTTTAGGAAAACGCGAAGTCATTAATAATGAAGATGTAGAAAAAGTGATTGCACAACTCGGAACTCCCGAAGCGATCGAAGAACAGGAAGAAGCCTACTATTCCGACAAAACGTCCAAAAAACAACAAAGATCCAATTTCCGTGATGTGAAAAAGCAACTTTTCCGCGATCCCGAAAATGCAAAATTAGGTGGTGTTTGTGCAGGACTTGCCCATTACACCGGAATGGAAATAAGCTGGATGAGGATAATCTGGGTAATGGTTGCAGTTTTAGGAATTTTTTCCGCACACATTTCCACAATGTTGCTAATCATTATTTACATTATACTTTGGGCGGTTTTGCCAAATGCACAATCCACTTCCGATTTTTTGAAAATGAAGGGAAAGCCCGTAAACTTCGATACCATTAAAGAAGAATCCAATAAAATTGTGCAGTTCACCAATGAAGCCGGGCAAAAAGTTGGGGAAATGTATAATGAAAGCAAGCCCTTCATCAATTCCGCAGGAAATGGTGCATGGAATATAATCCGCTATTTTCTAGGAGGAATTTTCGGTCTGATCGCATTTTCATGCTTAATTGGATCTTTCGTGGCATTCGGATTTATGGGTAATAACGATTTTCCGCCAATCAGCCAGATGAATTTCTATTTCGATAACGATGGGATGAAATACATCATTATGATTATGATTGTTTTGGGAAGCCTGATTCCGGCAATTCTTTTCGCTTTGCTGAGCATCAAACTTATTTCTCCGAAAACAAAACTCAGAAATATCGGTTGGGTTTTAGGCGGATTATTTTTAGCGCTTATTGCACTTTCCACCTATTTCGGAATCAATATGGCGAAAAAAGATATGTTTCTGAAAGGCGATAAGGAAGATACCGAAGAAGTAGCCATTGCAACCAATTCCGACAGTCTGTTTGTAGATGTGAAGCAAGTGGCGATTCCGCAAAATTTCACAGGATATGATGATGATATCTATTCCGATAAAAAAGACGTGTACGAAGAAGATTATCCTTATGTACAGGTAACCCGAAGAATTGATGTGAAAGCACCTTACCTTATCATCAAAAAAGAAGCAAAAGGATACAACATTCCGCTCCAGATGAATGTTCCGGTAGAAGTGAACGGTAATAAAATCTTGGTTCCGAATTTTATAAAATATCCATACGAACACCGTTTCAGAAATTATAATGTTAGTTATGAACTAGTAGTTCCGCAGACCACAAAAGTTTTCAAAGTGAGAGATCACAGCTTAAGGTTGGATGGTGATCTGGACGGAAACGGCAAAGATGATGATAATGATGATGACAACAACAGCATCTCTATTGAGAAAAATAAAATTTCCATCAACGGGAAAACTATTGAATACGATTCCGCAGACAAAGACAGCGTGATTATTGATGGTAAAAAAGTTCCGAAAGCTACCGCAGACAAAATTGTAGATTCGATGAAAGTGGATTTTGAAAAGCTGAAAGATCTGGATATTAAAATAAAAGACGGAAAAAAAGAAATTTCCATTAAAACCAATAAATAAGCGAGAGTGGATAAGAAGAAAGGCGGAAACAAAACTGGGAAACCAATCCGCTTTTCTCTTATTCTTCGAATGCTAAATTTTAATAAAGTTTAACATTCCGAATAGAGGTTGATTCAAAAAATCATTATACCTTCGTAAAAATTTTCATCAAACACCGTTAAAATCCAAAAAATAATCACAATGGTACAGGTAGTTTTAGAAATCGTTATCAAGATTATAGATTTCGTAAGCAATTTATTTTAGTTTTCAGAAACAGCAATATTTCAATATATTTGTAAAGTATAACCACTTTGGTTATACTTTTTTGTTTAATCTCTCCAAAAAAGTTTCTCCGGAAACCTCATCAATATGAAAAAAATATTTGCAAAAGCCATCCTGAAAATCATCGGTTGGAAAATTGTATTACAAGGCGATGCCGATAATCTCAACCGCTGCATTCTAGTCGTAGCGCCGCATACGCACAATTCGGAATATCTTTTGGGAAACCTCGCTTATATGGCTTTAGGAAAACCTTTGAAAATAATCATCAAAGATGCCCACACAAAAGCCTGGTACGGATTTTTAGTAAAAGGTTTGGGCGGAATTGGGATCGACAGGAGCCAAAAAAATAATCTCGTAAATTTTGTTGCCCGACTGTTCGAAAAAGAAAGCTTCAGCCTTGTAATTACACCGGAAGGAACCAGAAGCCGTGTGGAAAAATGGCGAAAAGGATTTTACAATATGGCGCTTGCAGCAAAAGTTCCGATTGTGCTGGCAGCAGGAGATTTCAAAAGAAAAACAATGTTTCTGGGTTATAAGATTCCGTACGAAAGAATAGCTTCGGAACCCTATGAAACCATTATGCAGGAAATCCAGGATTATTATGTGAAATACAATATCCATCCTAAAATCCCGGAAAACTGGAATCCAAAGATATATTAGACCTGAAACCTAATCTCCAAAAAAATGACAGAATCTGAAAAGCAAGAAATATTGAACCGGCTGAACAAAGCCAGTAAAAATACGCTAAACGAAACTTTAGAAATTGTATATACCGATGTCTCCGAAAACTCGTTATCAGCGACAATGCCTGTAAATCCTCGTGTACATCAACCTTACGGAATTATGCACGGCGGTGCAAGTTGCGTACTTGCAGAAACTTTGGGTTCCTGTCTTTCTTTGATAAATGTGGATATCAGCAAAAACGTTCCGGTAGGAACAAACTTGAATTCTAACCATTTACGTGCAATCCGAAAAGGTACTGTTACAGGAACTGCTACATTTATCCGGAAAGGAAACACATTGCATGTTTCGCAAATTGAAATCCGTGACGAAAAAGGAAACCTCATCAATCATACTACTATGACCAACAATATTGTTCCGGTAGGAAAAGTATGATTTTGCATTACTTTTTCTCTTTTCAAACTGGCTGAAAAACGGCCAACACAATCAACAATTTTTTTTAATTTTCCAAATGATTATTTTCAAACTTCCTTTTGAAAAAAAATATTACACGGTATCTCCCACTTCATCCGAAACGAAAGTAAGTTTTCATCCTTTTACAAGAAATAAAAAATTAGCTTTCCAGGGAGAACTGAAGGAAATTTCCTTAAATGAATTATCAAAACTGCAATATACACTTCCGGAAAATCCGAATCCTGAAACGGATGAAACGTATGAAGACTACATCAAAAAAATTGAAAAAACCATAGATTTTGTAAAACATAACAAACTGCCGAAACTGGTGATTGCCAGAAAAAAAACGATTGTAATTCCCCATTTTTCGGCGGGAGAAGCTTTCACCGCACTTTGCGAAAAATATCCTTCTGCATTTGTTTATTTCTTTTCCCAAAACGGAATTTCGTGGATGGGAGCTTTTTCCGAACTTTTAGGAAAATTCAATAAAACAACTTCAGAATTTGAAACGATGAGTCTTGCAGGAACACTTCCGATAGATGAAGAATGGACCAAAAAAGAAATTGAAGAGCAAAAACCGGTAACCGATTACATTTTTGAAATTCTTCAAAAATATTCTTCAAGAATTGAGAAATCGGAGACGTACGATCATATTTCCGGAAATATCAAGCATTTGCGCACCGATTTCAAGACTAGCATTCAACCTCAGGATTTTAATATTATTATCTCCGAACTTCATCCAACTCCAGCTGTATGTGGCGTTCCGAAGGAAATCTGTAAAAAGGCGATTAACGATCTGGAAAATTTCGACCGCGAATTATATGCCGGGTTTTCCAAGGTGGAGACCGAAAACGAAATTTTTTGTTTTGTGAATTTGCGCTGCGGAAAGATTTTTAAAGATGCTGTTCAGTTTTTTGCAGGTGGCGGAATTACTGCAATGAGCGATCCAGCCAAGGAATGGCGCGAAACCGAGATGAAAATGAATGCTTTAGGAAGTATATTTTCTCAATAATCTATTGGGGAAAAATTACTTTTTTTACTTTTTATAAAAAAAACTTTGTCAATGTAAAATGTTTTAGCATCCAACTTTGACAAAGTAAGAGATTGTTTTATACAAGATTTTGCATTGGTGAATGTTGTATAAAACTTTGTCAAAGTTTTTGGCATTATACTGAAAACTTTGACAAAGTTAATTTTGGCTTTCCGGAAAGTTTATTTTTTGATAATTTTCACGGTGCTGCTTTCGTTATCCGAATTTACTTTCAGGATATAGACACCTTTTGCAAGACTGCTGATATCGATTGTATTTTTCACGGATTTATCCATAATGAATGACTGAAGCTTTTGCCCGGAAACACTGTATATTTCAGCATTTTTAAGATTCAGCTTTTTCGCATTCTCGATGGTAATGATTCCGGAAGTAGGATTTGGAAATACTTTTATCAAACTGTTTTTCTGGATGTTATCTACAGAAAGCAGGCTGCAGTTATACACATAAATTTCATCAAGATACCAACCGTCGTTACCATTACAACCATCAGATCCTACTTCGAATCTGAACTTGATATTGGAACCGGAAGTTACTCCGATTTTAGAAAGATCGATTACACTTGTTCCCCAACTGCCTGTTAAAGAACCTCCGTCTGTTCCGGAAAAAGCTGCTTGTCCTTTCAGTGGATTATCGTTTCCTGAATTTACTAAATTTATATTGTAAGCGTTTTGCGTAAATGCTGTTCTTGGAAGAAGTTTCCAATCGTCACCATTTAGAGAATATTTTATGTTTCCACCATCGTAACCGGATTCTGTAGCAACATAATGATTGAAAGCCATTTCCATTTTACCTTCCGAAAAATTAGGCATTGTAATTTGTGGACTTTCGAGCTGAATAACGCCATTCTGCATATCGTTCACACAATCTCCATTTATAGGATCTGCGCCATAGATAGCATTTCCGGTTCTTCCTTTTGGCAAATTACTTTTAATGATCCAAGGTCTGCTTTCCCAAGTTTGCGGATTTACAGGAATTTCGTTTACGGTCCAGTTTCCCATTCCGTTTTCCCAGTTTTCTGTGAATACCGGTGTAGAAGTTGCTGCTTCGCAAAGGTCAGAAGTTTCATTTAAAAGTGGTACATATCCACATTGATCTGCAACGGAATCCCGGAGTTGTGTTGCCAATATTACATTTTTAATATTTTGTAAATCTGCTTCCGTGAAAGAAAGACCACTTAAACCTGCAGGAGTTTCGGTAGTGGATAATCCTTCCAAATTAATTCCTATCAAATCATTACAGGAAGCTTCCAGTGCATCGGCAAAATTAGAAAAATCGCTGGTAGGCGTTAAATAAGTGGATTGTGCTCTCCACCACAAATGAGCTGCTTTTACAAAGCCAATTCCCGTAATGGTATATCCTTTATAAGTTCCACCGTCTACCAATAAAGCATAGGCGTGATTGGTAACACCCGAATTGGTATGTACACCACCCTGATCCCAATCGCCACAAGCATAATAATTGGAATCCAGAGAAGAACCCGGATCTCCGAAACAGTTGGGATTCCACATATCACGTATTGCACCACCGAAAGCGGAAGCATCTTCTCCCATTTTCCATCGAATTAAATTTGAATTACAGCTGGTAGTCGTTCTTACGCTCAGATCTTCACCCTCGTCCATATAATTGTTGAGCATATCAATGGTTTCACCCCAAACATCGGAATAGGATTCGTTCAAAGCACCAGCCTGATACTGATAGATTAATCCGCTGGTATATTCTGTAAATGCGTGTCCCCATTCGTGCGCAATTACATCATCTGTAGCGGTACCGTCGCAATAACCTGCATATATTCCGTTCCATCGTGCATTTGGACAATCAATAGTTGGATCATTGTTTACGGTAATCATTGTATGATCATTATTGTCATAAGAAATATATCCAAAGGCATTTTTGAAGAAATTATAAACATGTCCGGAAGTTACTACCTCATTCTGCTGCCAGTTTGATAAAGTTCCTGGAAAAGGATCCCCTTCTTTCCATTTCAGGTTGGAGGAATTGGTATTGGTTTCGTATACTCTTCGATCCAAAACACCGTGAATTCCTGTAAATTGCTCTACAAGTTCACCAGTATGTGCATCGATATACAAAAATTCGCGAACGTCAGTTTTGTTAGTAACCTCTATTTCGTACGTAAGGAAAGATCTCACTATTTCTTTTTGTGCTAAACCTTTCGGAAATATAAGGAGATTGTTCTTGGCGATTTCCAATGGCAAGTCGGTTTTACTCAGTTTTTGTTTTTCAATGATATTTTTTGCGAGAGTTGCAGCTTCATTTGCCAAAATCTGCGCATTGGCATCAGTTTTTATATTAGAAATAACATTCCCGTTAATGGAGGTAAGCTCTTGCTTTCCATTGAAATGGAATTTCAAAACTCCGTTATATACCGGAATTCCGTGATAATATTGTTTGTAGATAATATTCTTCAATCCATAATTATCTGTTTGCTCAGCTACGAAAGACATTTCTTCGGAAGATTTCAGATTGAATATTTTATAATTTTCTGCTAAAAACTGTTTCGCTTTCGCCTTTGCATCCGCCCCTTTCAGTTGAAGTGCTTTCCCGTTAGCAAAACGTATAAAATCGGGATTGGAAGTGCTTCTGCTCATTGTAACAGCAGCACCCGTTTCTCTTTGCAACTGTACAAGTTCCCGGGACTCTTGAGAAAATCCTGAAAGATAAGCTGCTGCCAATAGTAGTGATAGAGTTTTTTTCATTTTTTGAAATTGATTTTTCACAAATATATAGAAATTTTGATCTTTTATTGTCAAAAAAACAAAATATAATCACCAAATCCTTAAAAAAATAAATTGAGAAGTCAGCATCAGAAATTAAAAATACTTTCCGTTATATTGCTAAACCTGCTTCTGGAGCAAAATAAAAAATACAAAGCCGAGTTTGTGAGTTTTTGATTATTTTTGCCGATATGAAAATCCTTGACCGGTATATTATCAAAACTTTTTTCGGACCATTCTTGTTTATTTTCAGTGTCCTTTTTTTTATATTCATCGTGAATATTATCTGGATACAGTTATCAAAATTTACGGGAAAAGGCCTGAGCTACTGGGAAATCCTGAAGCTACTCTCCTATCTTGGTGTAAATGTGGTTGCACTGGTACTACCACTTACAATTTTGCTGGCTTCGATTATGACTTTCGGAGAACTAGGAGAGCGCTATGAGCTGGCTGCAATGAAAGCTGCTGGGATTTCGCTGACAAGAATAATGATGCCGCTCTTCATTATTTCAATGCTTTTTGCAGTAATTCTTTTCTTTTTTTCGAATAATGTAGTGCCGGATTTTCAGAGGAAAGCGAAAAATATGCTCTATAATATTACGGCAACCAAGCCTGCACTCAATTTCACTCCGGGACAGTTTATCTCGCAGATTCCCGGCTATAGTGTGAAATTCGATAAAATTACGGGTGAAAACGGTGAAAACCTGGACGGAATTTTTATCCACAAAATGACAAATTCTTATGAAAACCAGCAATCTATTGTTGCCAAGAAAGGAAAATTTGTCCCGGCATCCAACCGTAATTTTCTGAAACTGATGCTCTTTAACGGATATGTTTTTGAAGACAACCAGGGAAGAAATTATAACGACCGGCTGAAGCAACCCGACCAGCAAGTAAAATTCGATACACTTACACTGCATTTTAATATTTCGGATGTTATTAATAAAGCGATTGACGAGCAAAAAATTACGGATGATTATACCTTCCAAACTTATGGGCAACTAAATAAAACGGTAGCAAAAACCCGGAAAATAAATGATGAATCTTTTGATTACATTAATAATGATATGGTGAACCAAACCAACAGTTATGTGAATATTATTAACCAAACCAAAGATAAAACGCCGCCGAAAGAAGTCGTAAAACTGGACACCATAAAGGAAAAAAAGAAACTGGAGTTGCTATACTCTGCCTACAACAAAATTGAAAACCTGAAGTTTTCCCTGGAAAATAAAGGCGACGAAATAAAAAGTATCAACAACTATTACAGCAAAGTAATCATCTACCAGCAAAGAATTATTGCATCTTCCATCAGTTGTATTATTTTCTTTTTGATTGGTGCAAGCTTAGGTTCTATTATCCGAAAAGGTGGAATGGGACTTCCGGTAATTATCGCAATCGTGATTTTTATTATTTTTTATGTGATGACACTTTCTGTAGAAAATATTGCATGGGCAGGAAAAATGAATCCTTATCTCGCAGCCTGGTTCCCGAATATGGTTTTGCTTCCTTTCGGTATCTGGCTTACCAGCAAAGCACTGAGCGATTCCCAACTTTTCGATATCGAAAAATACAGAGCACTTTTGAAACCTATTATTTCAAGGTTTTCAAAAACCAAGGAACATGCCAGATACCAGTAATTTTTTTGCTTAATAAAAAAACAGCTTCCCGGAACGTATGTTTGAGAAGCTGTTTTTTGTATTCCAAATTATAGGATAATTATTCTTCCCGCAATCGTTTTTCTTCGTTTCCGTATGCATTAATAATTTTTCTAACTACAGGATGGCGCACTACATCTTCTTCTGTTAAATGCACAAAACCGATTTCGTTTACGTTTTTCAGGATACGCATTGCTTCCTTCAGTCCAGATTTTTGTTTCAAAGGCAAATCCACCTGACTTGGATCTCCGGTAATAATAAATTTGGCATTCATCCCCATTCTTGTTAAAAACATTTTCATTTGGGAATGGGTAGTATTCTGCGCTTCGTCCAGAATTACAAAAGCTTCATCCAGAGTACGCCCTCTCATAAAAGCAAGTGGCGCTACTTCGATCACTTTTTTCTCGATGAATCCTTCCAGTTTTTCGTGCGGGATCATATCGCGAAGCGCATCATACAAAGGTTGCAGATAGGGATCCAGCTTTTCCTTTAAATCTCCGGGCAAAAATCCGAGACTTTCTCCCGCTTCCACAGCAGGACGTGTCAAGATAATCCTTCTCACTTCCTTGTCCCGCAAAGCTTTCGCAGCAAGCGCAACACTGGTGTAGGTTTTTCCGGTTCCGGCAGGACCAATGGCGAAAACCATATCCTTTTTTTCCACTTCTTTTACCAGCTTTTTCAGGTTGGTGGTTTTGGCTTTTATCACTTTTCCGTTTACGCCTTTCACAATAATATCCTGATCGAAAACCAATTGTTTTTCGGTTTCATCTTTCAGGTTGAGGATATTCTCCACATCTTTCAGCTGTATGGTATTGTTTTTCGAAATAAAAGCCACAATATCGTCCAGCTTCAGCTTCAGAATATCCAGCGCTTCACGGGTTCCCATTGCGAAAATATAATGATCTCTACCTGTAATCTTCAGTGCAGGAAAATTGGATTTTATAAGATTGAAAAATTGGTTGTTTACCCCGTAAAAAGTTTTGGTATCAACCCCTGTAATTTCATAATTGAGTTCGAACATTTATTGATAAGGTTTACAGAATCCTTTAAAAATATATAATCAGATTCTTGTTTTATGGTATAAATTTAAAATAAATATTCAATTTCGGGAAGAATACTTTTCCACATTATGAAGGTTGGATGTGACCTGAAAATTTGAGGTTTTGAATATTTAAAGTACTTTTGCAGTACCACAAGATAATTTTGAAAATGCCTGTGATTACCCTCACTTCCGATTACGGACTTACCGATTACCGGGTTTCTGCTGTTAAAGGAAAAATCCTGAGTTTGAACGAAAACATCAACATTGTTGATATTTCCCACGAAATTCAGGCGTATAATCTTTCGCAAACTTCATATATTATGAGGAATGCGTATGCATTTTTTCCGCCGGGAACAGTGCATATTATTGCGGTGGACAGTTTCTACTCCAAACAGCGAAAATCTTTATTATATACCTATGAACAGCAGTATTTTATTGCTGCAGATAACGGTGTTCTGAGTTTGATATTTTTTGATAAAAAACCCGATAATATCTATGAAATCACACTGAACAACCGCTTCGATGATGTGGTGAATTTTCCTGCGACCGATATATTTGTTCCTGCTGCAGTACACCTTCAAAATGGTGGAGTCCCGGAAGTCATCGGCAGGAAATATAAAACTCCGAAACAGATCAAATTCCTGAAACCAACGATGAACCAAACAGGAAAAATGATTGTGGGAGAAGTAATGTATATTGATCATTTCGGAAATCTGGTAACCAATATCAGCAAAAGTTTTTTTGAGAAAAATATGATCAACTTCGAAAGCTTTAAAATCCGTGCCCGGGATATTGTTTTCCATAAAATTTACAAATTCTACACGGATGTAGTTGCAGATTGGGAGCAGGAATCCAGCGATCACGGAAAGCAGATTGTGATTTTTAATGAGGCAGGATTAATGGAGCTTTCCATCTACAAAGGAAGTAAAAATAATGGCGCACATACGTTATACGGAATGAATCCCGGAGATAAAGTATATATCGAATTTGAATAAAATCTGAAATAAAAAATTTCAAGTAAAAAAGCCGGCAATGTGCCGGCTTTGCTTGTTTTGTATAAGAAAGAGTTAGTATTTGATTACTTTTTTTGTAACGGTTTCTTTCTCTGTTTTTACCTTGATCATATAAGTTCCTGCTGCTAATTTGGACAGATCAACAGTTTGGCTTATTTCTGATTTCAAATCTTTTGCAGAGCGCATCATTCTTCCCGAAATATCGAATACTTCATAAGACAGTATCTTATCGGAAGAAGTAATCGTAACGATGCCTTTTGTAGGATTCGGAGATACTTTTACATTATCTTTTCCTGCTGTTTCATTGGTTGCCAAAGTGAGGCATTCGAAAGAGGATTTCCAGCCGGAAGCTACAATGCTTGCATTGGAAATAAAGCGTACGGTGATAGCTCCATCAGCATTGGTAGCCTCGAATGGTCCCGGAATTTCTGAACCTGTAAGCTGTGTTCCTAATCTTGGGGCAGCTGTATTTTTTCCGTCATACACATTCATATAATCACCATTTGCCAGATTAAATTCCGTGAAATTCATTTTCAATTTCTGACCTGATGAAGAAGGATAAAAAGTATTGATGATAATCTGTGAATTGTCATAATCCCCGTTTTCTCCTCCTGGATCTGTAAATGCAATACCACTGCACCAGTTTGCATTAGTGAGAATCAAAGATTCTTTAACAAAAGCATCCGGTCCAGAGCATTCCTGTCCTACAGAAATTTTATAAAAAGTACCTTCGGATAAGCCGTTTATGGTGAAGATTTTATCATTCGATATTCCTGAAGCAACAACAGTTCCACTATAAGTTGTTACTGCATACCTCCAAGCCGAGCCTGTATTATCTGTAATTTTTACAGTTACGGAATTGTTGGTAATATCAGATGTTGTAAGCCCAGAAATGGTAATTGGACAAGAATTGATACAATCTGTTCCTAAGCAACTTTTCGATTCCATCGTATTTCTGATTAATGCTGCTGGTTGCTCACCAAATCCTTTTGTAAAATTAATCCCAACATTACTCAGCAAATGACAATAGCTCATAATTGTACCACCACCTGATGGAAGTGCTGCATTGCAACCTTCATTGTATCCCACAGCCGGACCACAACCGTCGATTGCCGTATCGTTACCGTTCCAGAAACACGCATGTGTATGTGGAGAAGCAAGATTGTGCCCCAGTTCGTGAGTCATTACTTCAATATTCCAAGAATAAACAGGAACATTAGAATACTGTTTTTTTACTCCACAAAATGAATATGCGCTGTTTGTACAAAGTGTATTAACATAAGCTACACTTGTATTGTCTGGCGTTTTCAGTAACTGAGCTACATCTCCGTTATAACTTGGTCTTCCGGATTTAAATGATGCTAAAACATCTGAAGGACTTACTGTTGATGATACATCCGGATAAGGTTCCTTTGTCGTCCAGATAAAAACTTCGCTCATCGAAATATTGATATCATCATTATTATAAAGTGTTTTCACATTGTTGAACATTGCCGTCAGCCAATTGGTAGTAGCAGTAGTATCTGATCCATTTTGTACGTAAGGACCTCTTCCCACTTCGTAATAAATTCTTGCGCAGGTATTGGTAAGATCCTTTGACGATTTTTCTATAGGAAATGGATTCGATTCCAGTTTATTTTTAATATTATATTCCAGCTCTTCAGTTCCACAAACAAAAGGATTTTTAATGGTAAGTTTCGCATCATTGTACGATATATAATCTGAAGAATCATCTGCTTTGCCCAGCGTAATATTCCCGACATCCGCTTTGGAAGCTACACCTACAACATTGTCATCAAAAAAGCTGAATGCCACTACTGAAGTTTCATCATTTTTAATAATTCCATTGTAGTATGCTCCTGGTGTATAGTCGAATTTTCCTTTATCAGTATTTACAGAAAAACCATCGGCGAAGATTTCATTTTTCACCAACTCAACGGTTACCGTTTTATCTTCAAACGGAAAAGAAATTTCCAAAGTTGCAGGTTTCTCTTTTACTATTTTTTGCAATTCTGCCGTTTTTAGTTTCATCACGGTAACATCTGTAGCTACTTTCTCATATTGTGCCGTTTTCTTGGCATTGATATCTTTAGTAAACAGATCATATTTCACGAAATTTTTTCCTAAAGCTTTTTGATCATGAACTCTCTGTGCAATTGGTTTCAATCGCTGTCCAAATGCAAAACAGGAAACCAAAAAAACACTTAAAAACAATAGCAGTTTTTTCATTTAACAATAATTTTAATTAGTATTTAGAAATCAAATCTACTGAAAAAATAGAAAAGTTTGATATTTTATCACCTTTTTATCATTTTAAATATATCAAACTCTTACAGAATAACGTTATCTTTGCAACCGGAAAGAAGGTGTATTATCCACTTTATTTTTCATCAAAACCAACATCTATTTTTACCAGATTTATCTATGTTCGCAATATTAAGAAAGGAATTGTGGAGCTATTTCGGAAACTGGAGTGCCTGGATGATTATCTCAGCATTCAGCATTCTCGGAGCATTGTTTCTTTTTTTCTTTGAAAACAATTTCAATATTTTCGATATCGGATCGGCTTCTCTGCAAAGCTATTTCGTGCTTGTTCCCTGGATTTTGATTTTTCTGATACCCGCACTTTCAATGAAAAGCCTTGCCGAAGAACAGCAAAACGGAACCCTGAACTGGCTTTTTGCACAACCTTTGAAAATTTCGGAAATTGTTTCCGGAAAGCTGCTTTCCGTATGGATTATCGGGATATTGTGCATCTTTCCTTCTCTTGTATATTTTTATACCGTTTATGTTTTAGGAGTTCCGGAAGGTAATATAGATTTGGGCGCAACTTTCGGAAGCTATATCGGATTAATCCTGCTGATTGGTGCATTTTCCGCAGTCGGGATTCTCTCTTCTGCACTTTCTTCCAACCAAATTATGGCATATCTGCTCGGTGTTTTCATCTGTTTCATTATGTATTACGGAATTGAGCAGCTCGCAAGTTACAAACTTCTCGGCGGTGCAGATTTCGTTCTTCAAAACGTAGGATTTTACCAGCATTTTCTTGGCTTCACAAGAGGTTTGGTTGATTCCCGGGATGCATTTTACTTTCTATTAATTATTGCTGTGTGCCTTTACCTTTCCATTTATTTTGTGAAAAAGAAAAAATGAAGAACAAAAAAAATATCTTCGGAATCGTTCTGATATTCATCTTTCTGTTGGGCGTTTTGGGAATTTTCAAATTCCGGATCGATCTTACAAAAGAAAAAAGATACACCCTTTCCGAAAATACAATAAAAATTCTGGAAGCCATTCAGAAACCATTAACTGTGGATGTTTATCTCGAAGGCGATTTTCCTGCGAGCTTCCGCCAGTTGCAGAATGAGACGAAGTTTATGCTCGAAGAATTCCGCAGAATCAATCCCAAAATCGATTTTAAATTTATAGATCCCATTAAAACCAAAATGTCTCAGGATACATTAATGGCAATGGGAATGCAGCCTTCCGTACTTCCGGATATGAAAGACGGAAAAATTTCGCAGATCGTACTTTTTCCTTACGCCGTTCTGAAATATAATAATCAGGGAACTTCCATTCCGCTGATCATCAGTCAGCAAGGTTTATCTTCCAGCGAACAGCTCACCAAATCCATCGAAAATCTGGAATACAATCTGGTTTCCAATATCAAATCTCTGGTGGATGATAAAAGCAAAACCATCGGAATCCTCATTAATCAGGATGAGCTTCGTCCCGATGAATTCAGGGGTTTTATGGATATGGCACTCGAAAATTACAAAGCTTTTCCCATTATTCCGAAAAACGGAAAAGAAATTACTCTGGATGATGTTCCTACCCTGAAAAAAACCAATGCGCTGGTCATTGCAAAACCCCGCAAAGCATTTACAGACGGTGAAAAAGTAATTCTCGACCAATATATAATGAACGGCGGGAAAACACTTTGGATGATCGACGCTGTGAATGCAGAAATGGATACCCTTACCCGTTCCAAAAAAATAATGGCGTATCCTGTAGATATTAATATGACCGATTTCTTTTTCAATTACGGAGTGCGCATTAATCCGGCATTAACCAAAGATCTGGAGAAATTCGCGCTTCTTCGTTTGGTAACCGGAGAAATCAACGGAAACCCGCAATATATGAGTTTGCCATGGCCCTATTTTCCGCTGGGAATTGCTGAAGATAATAATCCCATCACCAAAAATATCAATCCTGTAAAATTTGAATTTCCTACTTCCATCGATACTTTATCACGACCGGGCATCAAGACACAGGTTTTGTACGAATCCAGCCAGAAAACTTTACAAAAGCAGGTTCCGAATTATGTGGAGTTGAAAGAAATTGCAAGTGTGGACAGTTTGGGAATGATGGAAAAACCTTCCGCACCGAAGATTTTTGCCGTAGCTTTGGAAGGCAAATTCCGTTCGGCTTATGCTTCCAGAAGCGAGAAAAACGAATATCCCGACTTCAAAGCGCAAAGTCCGGAAAATAAAATGATTATCATTGCAGATGGCGATGTTGGCAGAAACGGCATTTATAAAGGGGAGCCGCTTCCTTTAGGAACTGATATGCTCACCAACCAACAATACGGAAACGAACAGTTTCTGAGAAATACGCTGGATTTTCTTTTGGATGACAGCAATCTGATGCAGCTCCGGAACCGAAATATCGAATCACGACTCCTCGATCAGCAGAGAATCAGTGAAAACAAAAGCAATTGGCAATGGCTGAATCTTTTGCTTCCGATTATTATTCTCGGACTTTTGGGAGGATTATTTTTCTGGCTGAAAAAACGGAAATTCGGGTGAAAAAGCCGGAAGATCTTGACTTGGAAAATATGAAAGTTTAAAATCGTTTGATTTTGTTTGAAATTATTTAAATAATAAATACCGAACTTTAATTTAAAAATTCACCATTCACTCGCGAAGCGAAATTCACCACTAAAACCTTTCACCTAAAACCTAATACTTTATGGATTTACGCGACCAACTGAAAAACCTTTTTCCCGAGCATGAAGAACAGGATTTCGAAATGCCCGAAGAAAAATTTGAGCAAAAAGAACCGCTCATCTGTAAATATGAAAAAAAAGGAAGAAACGGAAAGCCCGTTACCTTAATCGAAGGTTTTGAAGGCAGTGATGAAGAACTGAAAAATATTTCAAAAAAAATAAAAACAAAGCTGGGAATCGGTGGTTCGGAAAAAGACGGCGTTGTCATCATCCAAGGCGACAACCGTGATAAAATAATGGCAATTCTGAAAGATATGGGCTACAAAACCAAAAGAGTTGGCGGATAGGTTTAGGTTGAGAAGAAGTAATTAACTTTTATGAAAGATCAATTCATTGATAAACAAAATTCATTTAAAATAGGATTTTTTCTGTGTTAAATTTTTCCTACTTTTGGAGCTATGATCAGAGCAAAAAATATTCATAAATTCTACGGAGATTTGGAAGTACTGAAAGGTGTTGATATCCACATCAAAGAAGGTGAAGTAGTTTCTATTGTGGGAGAATCGGGAGCCGGAAAATCCACCTTGCTGCAGATTCTTGGTACTTTGGACAAACCTACAAATCCGGAGCATTATCAAACAGAAATTGCTCTTCACGGAAAATCTTTCCTGAAAATAAAAGACCGCGAAATTTCCCGTTTCCGGAATGAGAATATTGGATTTGTGTTCCAGTTTCACCAGTTGTTACCAGAGTTTACCGCTTTGGAAAACGCACTTCTCCCAACCCGTATTTCCGGGAGAAATGAAAAGGAATCCATCGAAAAAGCCGAACTGCTTTTTGAAGATCTGAAAATTGCAGACCGCATCCATCACAAGCCGGGACAACTTTCCGGTGGCGAAGCGCAGAGAGTTGCTGTTGCAAGAGCACTCATTAATTCTCCAAAAATTATTCTTGCCGATGAGCCTACCGGAAATCTGGACTCTAAAAATGCGGATGATCTGCACCAGCTTTTCTTTGATTTGAGGGATAAATACAACCAAACTTTCGTGATTGTAACCCATAATGCGTATCTCGCTGAAATTACCGACCGGAAACTGGTAATGAAAGACGGACTGATTTTATAAATGCCGGGAATAATAATTTGACTGGAGAATTTTTCAGATCAGCCTTATTTTATCCTCCAGAATTTCTATTTTCTTGTCTTTGTACAATCCGCCAACTGCTTTTTTGAAATTCTTTTTGCTCATTTGCAATTCTTCTTTTATTTCTTCGGGCGTGGATTTATCGGAAAGGTAAAGCAAACCGTAGTTTTCTTCGAGTTTATCAAGGATTTTCTGCCTGAATTCATCAATATTTTCAAAACCTTCCGGCTGAAGCGTTACGTCTATTTTACCGTCTTCGCGAATGGTTTTGATATAGCCGGTTTCTTCGGAAAGCGGGTAGAGTTTTTTATAGACATCTGAAGCATAAATCAGTCCGATGTATTCTTTATTAATGATGACATTCCAGCCGATTTCGGTTTCGTTCATCAGAATCAGGGAAACTTTTTCACCTTTTTTCAGCGGAAGATTTTCATAGCTTGCGTTTCGTTTGAATTTCTGCGTTCCGGTAATCAAGCCTGTTTTTTCGTCTTCGTAAACATAAATCAGATATCGTTTTCCTTCCACCATTTTTCCTTTCTGCTCTTTGTACGGAACGAATAAATCTTTGATAATTCCCCAATCCATAAAAGCTCCGGAAGCCAGAACCTGCACACAAATCATCACCGCAAATTCACCAATTTGGGCAAAAGGTTTTTCGGTAGTTGCCTTTAGATTACCATCGTCCTGAAAAATAAAAACTTCGGCATCGTCACCCAATTCCCAATGATTTTCCGCAAAAATTTTAGCAATAAAAATAGTGTTTCCGGACTCATCGGAAAGGTAAAATCCCGAATCTGTTTTTTCGGTTACTTTTAAAATTTGAATTTTCCCGACTTCCATAGTTCATAATAAATTTGAATGCCAAAGGTAAGGCTTTTCGGTTTCACAATGTGAAATGAAAATTCAATAATATATAATAAAAAAATAAACGGACGCTTTTTGTCTACTCTGAAATTTATATTTGCACCATGAATGAAACAAAAAAAGAAATACTGAACATCATCACAAACTATTGCGATGAAAATCCCGATCAAAGGTTTGGGCAAATATTATTCAATCTCAACATTAATGAATTTAAAAAAGAAACCGAAGAAATTAGAGATATTTACAACGATTCCGACCAAAAGATTTTGGAAAGAATAAAAACAAGAATTAATCAACTAAAAAACAAATAAAATGGCAAAACTATGGAAAGTCACTGCAAAAAGAGACAGCGGAAAAGTAGTAAAAGGAATGAGTGTGGAAATCGCAATATCGGACCGAAGCAGTGAACCTAGACCAAAAGAAATCGTAAGTGCATTTCAGGCGAAATACAACATTCAAGTGAAAGAAGGAAACTGCGGAAGCTCTTATTTTGTAATTGAAAAAATATAATAAAATGCTGAAAAATATATGGATTGGAGCAATCGCTCTACTGGCTTTATCTTCCTGTGGAGAAGACCGAGATGAAGATACTACTGAAGAAACAACGATTAGTCAAAAAATTGTAGGAACCTGGACAATAGTTAAAAACGAAAGCAACGGTATTAATGTTCCTGCTTCTTTACCTTGTCCCAATCTTGGGAATTTTGTTTTTGAACCTGACAAAAAATTATTTGAAAATCACAAATCGGTTGTTAATAACAATTGCGTGACAGATACAGACACGTACACCTATTCTGTTGATGAAAACAGCAAAAAAATCACTGCAAAAAATACACAGAATGACGTGCTGATTTATGCGATTAAGAGCCTGTCTGATAACGAATTGGTTTTAGTAAATTCAGAGGGAAGTGATACTACAAAATATACGTTGAGTAAATAATCGAAGTATATTTGAAAGTAAAAAAAAAAATTGAAATAATGAACAAAGAATTACAAAATTGGGCAGAGAAAGTTATTAAAGAAATAACTCCAGATGCAATAAACTTGAATAAAGACTATTATCCCTTTCAATCAAAGGCAATAGAAAATCCAGATATTTTGTTTTTGGGATTGAATCCAGGAGGAGGAAGTAGTTATGAAAGTCAGTCTACAAAAGATAAATGGGAGTTTATTGACTCTTTTGACGAAAAGGGTAAGGCTATAAAGGTAATGAAACCTGAAAGATTGCTAGAAGGAAATCCTTTTTTTGAAATAAATTCGGATGAATGGAAATTTATCAAGGGACTTCGAAAAATATCGCTGTTCGATAAAGCTTTAAATGAAAACAAATTTGTGTTGGCTAATTACTTCTATTTGAGTACAGCTGATTTTAATGAAGCAGAAACATTTCATAAAGATGTATTCGAGAAATGTAAAAAACTGACTTATGAAATGATTCAACTCATCAAACCTAAACAAATTGTAGTTTTAGGCACTTCAAAAGGGATTGACCAACTTGATGAGTTTAAAAATAAAAGACTAATTCTATCAGGAAATCATCAAAGATTATTGATTTCCGCAGACTATAATAATACAAAAGTTATAGCAATTCCGCATCCGTCACTAATGGCAATAACTGAAAAAGAAATTGAAGCTATTAATACAAATATTTTAGAATTAATTGAAGAGAAACCCTTTACTAATTATGAATTTAAAAAAATAAACTTCTCACAATTTTCAATTAATAATATTGAAAAAATTATTGAAGAAAAAGGAATAAAAGCTGATTTTGTGCAAAATAAAAATGTTTATGATTGGATAATAGATAATGGTACAAATAAAATTTTAGTTCGATTTTCTGTAAAGGATAAATATTTTGGTACTAGAGATTATAACGCCAAAAATTCAGGATCTGTAAATCGATTTTATATAAATATTGAAAATTTCGATTCATATATTGATGAAATTTCTAAACCATCATTCAGTAAAACAAACAGTTGGTTGGTACAAAAGTTTTTTTCACAATATGAATTTGATAATCTTTCTGTTCTATATCAATTAATTGCAACAGATCTCACAAATCTTTATCGTAAGATTGTTAATGCGTCATAATAATCATAAATAAATGAAAATCCTCCAACCCAAAGACATAGATGATAATTTACTTTGTTATTACGAATCAACAGGAGAACTTCCGACAGAATGGGAACAGGTAACAATTTTTGACAAACAAGGCTACGGAATAATTTCTGTTGATGGTTATTTTGGTGCAGTTGATAGAAATGGCAACATAATTATTCCTTTGGAATATGATAACCTCATTGATTTTGCAGAATTGGAAAGCACTCATATTTTAGCCAACAAAGGAGAGCTTTGGGGATTTATCAATTGGAAAAATGAAATCATAATATCATTTGAATATTCCTATGCTTCCGTATTTCAAAATGGTGAAGCCAAAGTTTGTAAAAGTGGAAAATATTATATCATCAATCAAAAAAATGAGATCATTAATGAAATTGATGGATTAGAAAAAATTCTACCATGTCTTTAACTCCACAAGAAATACAAAAGTTTACCGAAATCAACAACAAAATTCGCAATGAAGAAATCCGTGCACGAAAGCTGTATCTCGATTTGCGTCCTAAGTTGGATAAAATGGTACAAGACAACATCATCTGCGATTACGAAATAGAAGAACACTATTCTTTTTTTAGTTTAGATGAAAATTTTTGCAAAAGCAAAAATGTGGAAGTGGGAGATCCTTTTTTGGAGTATAGAACCAGCAATTTCATACAAACAGATGATGACTTTTTCAATACCAATTGGAACGAATTCAATTGGAATAAAAAAGGACCTTTGCAGGATTTGCATTTCGGTTATACCATGCATTGTGCATTGTTTCATGCAGATCATGATTTATGGATTGAAGATATTTTGGCAACAGATGATTTTTGGTACGAATTGTATGTTCGTTACCAGTTTGTTACCGACTAATAAAAAAATAAAATGGCAGAAATCATCAACATCGGGATAAAACTCATCGGAATTTCAAAAGAAAATTCTTCCAAACTGGAAATTTCTGACAATGCAGGAATTTCTTGGTCGGTTATAGAAAGCAGCTATATTGGCAATTTTACAGAGCTTGCAAAAAATCAACATACCTTGTTTGCGGAGACTTCTCTGGGAAGATTTCAATCCGTAACTTTCGGAAAAACTTGGACGGAATATAATTGGAAAAAATATGTAAAATAAATTTATGGCAAAACTCGAACAAATTCATCGATTACTATACATTGCAGAATTGCTGAAAAGCAGACCAAACGGAATTACGTATGAAGCAACCAAAGATTTTCTCGAAGAAAAATTTGAAGAAAAAGGATTTGAACTCAAATTCAGTGAAAAAACGTTTAAAAGAGATCGTAATTTGATCGCCGAAATTTTGGGAATTGAAAGTACGTATAAAAAATCTTTGGGAACCTTTTCCATCAATAATGAAGAACTGGAAAAAGATTCAGAAAATACTTTAGCAAATGTTTTGCTGATAGAAGCCTATAGGAAATCTAAAGAAAATTCTGATATCATTCTATTCGAGAAAAGGAAACCCAAAGGTTTGTACCATTTTTCAGATTTTGTGGAAGCCATAAAAAGCAATCGTATTGTCTCCTTTGAGTATCAAAAATTTTACGAAAATGAGCCCGAAAAAAGAGTTGCAGTTCCTTACGCTTTGAAAGAATCCCAAAACCGTTGGTATCTCTTGGCAACCGATTTCTCTGTTGAAAATAAAAAATCTATTGAGCAAATTATTTCCGGTAATGAAAAGCCAAAGATTAAAAGTTTTGGATTAGACCGCATTTCTAATGTAGAAATTCATCACACAAGACAATTACGCTTTGATGACGTTTTGGAAGATTCATTCAAAAATTCTTTTGGAGTTTCTTCTACATTAGGCGAGATTCCGCAAGAAATCATTTTATCTTTCACTTCACATCAAGGGAAATATATCAAATCTTTACCGCTTCATCATTCTCAGGAAATTTTGACAGACAACAAAAACGAATTGAGAATAAAACTCACGCTTTGTCCTACATTTGATTTTATACAGGAAATTCTTTCTCACGGATCAAATGTAGAAGTAATTTCTCCTGATTCTTTGCGAAATCAGATGATAAATATAATACGTACAATGTTGCAGAATTATCTTTAAATCTGAAAACTTTCCATTTTATTCATAAAAAAAAGAGAAGTTCCGGCTTCTCTTTTTTTCAATTATCTGTAAAATCGGATCACATATGTATCGCGCGTTTTCCGGTGGCATCCAAAGCGGCTTCTTTCACCGCTTCTGCATACGTTGGATGTGCATGAGACATTCTGGTCAAATCTTCTGCACTTGCACGGAATTCCATTGCAACAACGGCTTCTGCAATTAGATCTGCGGCTCTTGCACCAATCATATGGAAACCAAGGATTTCGTCGGTTTTTTCATCCGCAAGAATTTTCACAAAACCATCGGTATCTCCGGAAGCCCGACTTCTTCCCAAAGCTCTCATCGGGAAATTTCCGATTTTATAAGCTACACCTTCTTCCTTCAATTGTTCTTCTGTTTTACCAACTCCGGCAACTTCCGGCCAGGTATAGACCACTCCCGGAATTAAATTATAATTGATATGCGGTTTTTGTCCTGCCAAAGTTTCAGCAACGAAAACGCCTTCTTCTTCCGCTTTATGTGCCAACATTGCACCTTTAATCACATCTCCGATTGCATAAATATTGGAAACATTGGTCTGAAGATGATCGTTCACTTTTACACGTCCCCTTTCGTCCAATTCCACTCCGGCATTTTCCAAACCAAGATTATCTGTATAAGGTCTTCTTCCTACGGAAACCAAACAATAATCTCCTTCAAAAGTCACTTCTTCACCTTTTTTGTTTTTAGCCGTTACTTTTACGGAATCTCCGTTTCTTTCAACAGCGGAAACTGCGGTGGAAAGCTCGAATTTCATTCCTTGTTTTTTCAGAACTTTTTGTAATTCTTTGCTCAAACTTCCGTCCATTCCCGGAATGATTTTATCCATAAATTCGATGACGGTTACATTTGCACCCAATCTTTTATAAACAGAACCAAGCTCCAAACCGATAACTCCACCACCAATTACCAGAAGATGTTTCGGAATTTCTTTCAGATTCAGCGCTTCTGTAGAAGTGATGATTCTTTCTTTATCCAAATTAATGAAAGGCAAATTACTTGGTTTTGAACCGGTTGCGATAATAATATATTTCGATTCGATAGATTCTGAAGAACCGTCATTTTTTGTGATTTTGATTTTGGTTGCGGACTCAAAACTTCCAACTCCTTCAAAAACCGTGATTTTGTTTTTGTCCATAAGGAAATTAATTCCTTTTGTAGTTTGGTCTACTACTCCGTTTTTTCGTTCAATCATTTTTGCCAAATCTGCTTTCGGTACATTAATGATAATTCCGAAATCGGCAAAATCGTGCTGTGCTTTTTCGAAATGTTCGGAACTGTCCAAAAGTGCTTTGGAAGGGATACAACCAACATTAAGGCAAGTTCCGCCTAAAGTTGGATATTTTTCAATAATGGCTGTTTTGAAACCCAATTGTGCAGCACGGATTGCAGCAACATAACCACCAGGACCGGAACCGATTACGGTAACATCGAATTGACTCATTATATTTTTTTGTTTATTAAAGTTTAAGGTTTAATGTTCAAAGTTTGAAGTTCCAAAATTACGAAAAATATTGACCATATAAAATTTAGATTTTATCAAAAATTTTTTCATACTTTTCTAAGATGATCTCTTTTGAAAATCGTAATTTTATAGAATTGATAATCAGATTTTTATCGTGATTTTCTTGCAGAATATTCTTCATTTTTTCAGCAAAATTTTCGTGGTTTTCGATATTGTCGATTTCCCCATTAATTCCAGGTTGGATGATTTCCGAAATTCCGCCGGGACAATTATTGGTTAAGGCAAAAATTCCGCACGCTCCGGCTTCCAGAAGCACATTCGGAAAACCTTCGTAACGGGAAGAAAGGATGAACAGGTCTGCGAATTTCAGGAATTGATAAGGATTTTTTTGCTGTCCGTGAAAGATCACATTTTCCAGATCCATCTTTTTTTTCATCTGATGAAGTAGTTCCTTATCTCTTCCATCACCTAAAATATGAAGCATAATTTTCTCATTTTTAAGATGCGAAAAAACCTTTAATAAATTATCAAAACCTTTTCTGGAAGAAAGGTTTCCGATGGCAACTACGTTTTTGAAATCTTCACTGTAACTTTCAGGTTTGGAAGAATTTTTCAGTTTTTCTTCAATAAAATCAAAATCAACAGGGTTATTGATTTTTACCAATTTGTGTTTTCTGATGTTGAAATTTTCCACCAAATCATTCATCATATCATCGCTCTGACAAATGATTTTATCGTAATTATTATAGAATTTATAGAAGAATTTTATTTCTTTTCTGGTAACGTGCTGCGACACCACGTTGGTTTCTCTCGCAATGAATTTGGTTTTCGGGAAAAGCTTGATAAAAAAAGACAAATACGCATTCACCTCTCCAAAACCTGAAAAAATGATATCCGGTTTTCTTTTTCGGATTTCCTTTAAAATAGGAAAAAGCGAATTGCGGATTCTGGGGGTTTTAAGATTGATGATTTCCACATCATCATTCACGATTTCCAGATAACCGCCTTCTTTACGAAGAAGCATAATTTTCGGCTCGAAAAACTCTCTTGGAAGATGATTGGCGATTGTGGTTACAATCCTTTCTGCACCGCCGGTTTCCAAATCAGGAAGGATGAAAATAATGGAGATTTTTTTGACCATTTTAAAATTTCGGAAATTTTGTCTGATGCAAAAGTGCAAAAAAGATTTATTATTTACTATTTTTAGGAAGTTTTTGAAATACCGAGTAACAATAATTCCGAATGAAAAATTATTTCTTGATAATCCTGCTTTCCGCATATTCCTTTCAATATGCCCAGAAAAACAATTTTCCTGAAAATCCTGTAGAATTTGTAAATCCGCTAATGGGAACGGATTCCAAATACGAACTTTCCAACGGAAATACCTATCCTGCAATCGGACTTCCTTGGGGAATGAATTACTGGACTCCACAAACCAATGATATGGGAAATGGTTGGGCTTATCAGTATTCTGCAAATCAGATTAAAGGTTTCAAACAAACACATCAACCTTCTCCTTGGATGAATGATTATGGATATTTTTCGATAATGCCTATTAATGGAAAAGCGGTTTTTACAGAAAAAGAAAGACAAAGCTGGTTTTCTCATAAAACCGAAATTTCTACACCTTATTATTATAAAGTTTATCTTGCCGACCACAATATATCTACAGAAATTACAACAACCGAAAGAGCTTCTTTCTTTCGGTTTACTTTCCCTGAAACAGAAAATGCCTTTGTAGTGATTGATGCGATTGATAAAAATTCTTACATCAAATTCATTCCATCAGAGAATAAAATTATTGGTTATTCCACAAGAAACAGAGGAAGTGTTTCGGAAAATTTTAAAAACTATTTTGTCATTCAGTTCGATCGTGCTTATACTTTTAAGAAAGGTTGGGATAATGGAAAATTTATTGATATTGCTGAAATTTCCAGCGAACATGCAGGCGGAATTGTAGGTTTTCAGAATCTTAAAAAAGGAGAAATTGTCCAAGCCAAAATAGCATCTTCTTTCATCAGCTTTGAGCAAGCTGAATTGAATCTAAAAAGAGAAATCGGCAACAAAACTTTTGATCAGATTAAAAATGAGGGAAAACAAAAATGGAATACCGTCCTGGGAAAAGTAAAAGTAAGTGGCGGAACCAACGAACAGATGAAAACGTTCTATTCCTGTCTTTACAGAATGGTGATGTTCCCAATGAAAATGTATGAAATAAACGAACAAAATGAAGCCATACATTACAGTCCTTACAACGGGAAAACAGAAAAAGGATATCGTTTTGCCGGAACCGGATTTTGGGATACTTTCCGGGCTTTATATCCTTTCCTGAATTTGGTTTATCCTTCGATTTCAAAAGAAATGCAGGAAGGTTTGATTAATGATTATAAAGAAGGAGGCTGGCTTCCGGAATGGTCTTCTCCAGGATATCGTCCGATTATGATAGGAAATAATTCGGCATCGATAGTTTCTGAAGCCTATCTGAAGGGTTTACGAAATTATGATACCGAAACACTTTGGCAGGCTCTCGTTCATGGAGCTAATAATGAAGGTCCCGAAGCAACAGGAAGAAAAGGTGTTGAATTTTATAACACAATAGGATACGTTCCTAATGATGTGAAAATAGACGAAAACGTTGCACGAACTTTGGAATATGCCTACGATGATTATGCGATTTACGCTTTGGGAAAAGCGCTTGGAAAGCCTGAATCAGATATTGCCATTTATAAAGAAAGAGCAATGAATTACAAAAAAGTTTTCAATCCTGAATTTTCTTTAATGGCTCCCAAAAACCGAGATGGAAATTTCAGTAAAAATTTCAATCCATATTCTTGGGGAGGAGCTTTTACGGAAGGGAATTCTTATCATTATTCTTGGAGTGTTTTTCAGGATATCAACGGACTAAAAAATCTGATGGGCGGAAACGATCAATTCATCGGAATGCTGGATTCCATATTTACACTTCCTCCAGATTTTGGAGACTATTCCTATTATGGAGAAGTGATTCACGAAATGAGGGAAATGCAGATTATGAATTTCGGACAATACGCTCACGGAAATCAGCCGGTTCAGCATATGACGTATTTGTACAATTATACTTCGCAGCCTTACAAAACGCAATATTGGGTTCGGGAAATTATGGATCGTTTGTACAATCCAAATCCTGATGGATATTGCGGTGATGAAGATAACGGACAAACTTCTGCTTGGTACGTTTTTTCAGCATTAGGATTTTATCCTGTAACACCTGCAAGCACACAATATGTAATTGGGACACCACTATTTAAAAATGCCGAAATCACTTTTGAAAACGGAAATATTTTAAGAATAGAAGCTCCGGACAATTCGGCCGAAAACCGATATATTAAAGAAATGAAATTCAATAATAAAAAAGTATATAAAAATTATCTGGATCATTTCGAGTTACAAAAAGGCGGAATAATTAAAATCAAAATGAGTGAAAAGCCTAACACAAAAAGAAACACAGGAAAAGAAGCATATCCTTTTTCATTAAGCGGAAACCAATGATATTATTAAAATAAACAAAACCTCAATGATGAGGTTTTGTTTATTATCAATTCGCTACATCCGAAATAAATTTTATTCTCAACATCCGTATTTCTTCGTCGCTAAGATCATCTCCGAATTCGCCCGTAAGAACTTTCATACTGTCGCTTTCGGAGTCTTTCATAAAATCCATAAATTCTTCCACAATATCTTCATCGAAATTATCTTCAATATAATAATCGATATTCAGTTTAGTTCCTTGATAAACGATGGATTCCATTTCTTTCAGAAGCTCGTCCATGGAAAGGTTTTTTGCTCTGGAAATATCTTCCAGATCCAGCTTTTTATCGGTACTTTGGATGATGAAAACTTTATGGCTGGATTTATTTGCCACTTGTTTTAGAACCATATCCTGGGTACGTTCAATATTATTTTCTTCTACATATTTTTTAATAAAATCTGCAAATTCTTTCCCATATTTTCGGGCTTTATTTTCGCCAACTCCATATATTTTTGACATTTCTTCGATAGTTACCGGATATTGTACCGTCATATCTTCCAAACTTGGCTCCATAAAAACAGTATAAGGTGGAACACCAAATTTTTTAGCTGTTTTCTTTTGAAGTTCTTTCAAATGAATATAAAGATCTTGATCCAGTCCGCCTCCGCTTTGTACCTGCACTGCATCCGAATCTGATTTCGTTTGTGCCAGATCATATTCCCGGTCTTCAGCGATTTCGAATTTTTCCTTGAAATTTCCGTTCAGCACTTCTTGTCCTTTTTCAGTAACTTTCAGCACACCGTAGGTTTCGATATCTTTCTGCAAAAAACCCTGAACCGTAGCCTGCCGGATAATAGATTTCCAATAATTATCGCTCTCGGATTTTCCGATTCCGAAAAGTTTATGGGTTTCCAATTTATAGGATTTGGTTACGGAACTTTCTTTCCCGACAATAATATTAATGAGATCTTTGGTACGGAATTTTTCTTCCAGACGTTTGCAAACGTCCAAAATCGTAAACAGATCTTTGACTGCGTTTTTCAGTTTCGGCGGATTCACAGAATTGTCGTCCATTTTCGCTCCTTTACCTTTTTCAGGATCAAATTCTTCTCCGAAATAATAGAGAAGATATTGTCTCCGGCTCATTGATGTTTCGGCATATCCAACTACTTCATTTAAAAGCTGAAGTCCGATTTCTCTTTCGGAAACGGGTTTCTGTGCTAGAAATTTCTCTAATTTTTCGATATCTTTGGGATCGTAAAAAGCTACGCAATAGCCTTCTCCGCCGTCTCTTCCTGCTCTTCCGGTTTCCTGATAATAGCTTTCCAAAGATTTCGGAATATCATAATGCACTACAAAACGCACATCAGGCTTATCGATTCCCATTCCGAATGCAATGGTTGCTACAATCACATCGCATTCTTCCATCAGAAATTTATCCTGATTGGAGACTCTGGTTTTCTGATCCAAACCGGCGTGATACGGAAGCGCATTAATCCCATTTACCTGAAGAAGCTGTGCGAACTCCTCAACTTTTCTCCGGCTTAAACAATATACGATTCCCGATTTTCCTTTGTTTTTATTAATGAATTTTACAATTTCTTTGTCCACATCTACTTTCGGGCGAACTTCATAAAAAAGATTCGGGCGGTTGAAGCTTTCTTTGTACACCAAAGCTTCCGTCATTCCCAGTGTTTTTTGGATATCATCCTGTACTTTCGGAGTTGCAGTTGCCGTTAAAGCAATAATGGGAACATCCGCAATTTTATTGATAATGAGTTTCAGATTTCTATATTCCGGACGAAAATCGTGTCCCCATTCGGAAATACAGTGTGCTTCATCAATGGCTACAAACGAAATCTTCACTTCACGGAAAAACTCCAGATATTCTTCTTTGATCAGACTTTCGGGTGCAACATATAGCAATTTGGTTTTTCCGCTCCGGATATCATCAAAAACCTGTTTGGTCTGCGATTTGTTTAGGGAAGAATTGAGAACATGCGCCATATTTTCTCCGGAAGAAAGTCCGTTCACGGCATCCACCTGATTTTTCATCAAAGCAATAAGTGGCGAAACCACAATGGCAGTTCCTTCGGAAATAAGTGCGGGAAGCTGATAACACAGGGATTTTCCGCCGCCTGTTGGCATTAATACAAATACATCTTTTTCTTCTAAAAGCGATTGGATAATTTTTTCCTGCTGCCCTTTAAACGTTGAAAATCCGAAATATTTTTTAAGTTCTTTCGATAAATCATTTGTTTTTGTCCTCATCCTAAATTTTGTTTGCTAAATTTGCAATCAACCAAAGTTAATAAATAAAAATCACAATTAAAAGGATCTGATTTAAAATCTATTTTTTGAAGATCTTTATTTTATTCCGCATACAAAACCGATAAAACCGATGAATGATTCCGAAATCCTGAATATCGCCACAGAGGCAATCGAAATTGAAATCGCAGAACTGCAAAGCCTGAAAAACCGTCTGGATAAAAATTTTGTAAAAGCAGTAAACATTATTAGTTCAGCAAAAGGAAAGCTGATTGTGGTAGGAATCGGGAAATCTGCCCATATCGGAAACAAAATTGTGGCAACACTTAATTCCACAGGAACACCTTCGCAATTTTTGCACGCTGCAGAAGCCATTCACGGTGATCTGGGTGTGATCCAGAAACAGGATGTGGTTTTGTGCATTTCCAATTCGGGAAATTCACCGGAAATTGTGAATCTCATTCCATTCCTGAAAAATTATTCTTCCGCTTTAATCGGGATGACGGGAAATATGAAAAGTAAGCTTGCGGAAAATGCAGATATCATTCTGAACTCCCACGTTGAAAAAGAAGCCTGCCCGATAAAACTGGCACCTACCAGTTCTACAACCGTACAAATGGCTTTGGGTGATGCTTTGGCGGTGTGCTTAATGGAAATAAAAAATTTTAAAGACACGGATTTTGCAAAATTTCATCCCGGGGGAAATCTCGGGAAAAACCTTACAGCAACAGTGGAACAGTTTCTTTCCACACAAAAGCCGGAAGTTGCCGAAAATTCCGGAATCCGGGATATTATTATTTCCATCAGCGCTTCCACACACGGAATTACCGTAGTTACCGAAAACGAAAAAATTATCGGTGTGATTACAGACGGAGATTTGCGAAGAATGCTGATGAATAATGATGATGTCTCCAATATTTCAGCCAAAGAAATTATGAGCCGGAATCCGAAATCTATCGAAAAAAATGCACTGGCAAAAGAAGCAATGAAAGTTTTAAAAGAAAATAATATCGGACAGCTGATTGTAACGGAAAACGGAAAGTATTTCGGGATTATAGATCTGCACAGACTTTTGGATGAAGGGATTAATTAAAGATGAAGGATGAAGGATGATGCAGCTTTTTTGCTTTTCAGAAAGCATCGAATTATCTGTCATTATACAACTTTAAATTTTTAAACATTGAACTAAAAATTTTATGAACGAAGAAAAAGAACTTTCTTTCTGGGGACATATCGGCGAACTGAGAGGACATCTTATCCGCTGTCTTCTCGCGATTGTAATCGGAGCTATAGTTGTCGGCTTCAATATCAACTGGATTATGGATCATATTTTCTTTGCACCAACCAAAAACGATTTCCTCACTTTCCGTGTAGTAAACCACTTTTCTCGGGAATTTTTGGGGCACGACAGTTTTGTGCTTCCTGATAATTTTGCAGTTCAGCAGAAGAAACTTTTCCAGCAGTTTAATGTGATGATGGCGGTTTCCATTTTCGGAGGAATTGTTCTGGTTTTTCCTTATATTATCTGGGAATTGTGGCGATTTATCAGTCCGGCACTTCTTCCCGGCGAAAGAAAAAGCTCAGCATTTTTCATCAATTTTGTCTGGATGCTTTTCCTTACGGGTGTTTTGGTAGGTTATTTTCTTATCCTTCCTTTTGCCATTAATTTCGGTTTGCTTTTCCGGATTTCGGATTCCATTACGCAACTTTTTGACCTTTCGGATTATACCACGCTTTTTTTGCAGGTAGTTTTAGGAATGGGATTGCTGTTTCTTTTCCCGGTAATTGTTTATTATCTCACCCAAATCGGTATCCTCACTCCAAAATTTTTACGAACGTATCGCCGTCACGCAATTGTTCTGATAATGGTCGTTGCCGCAATTGTAACTCCGGCAGATGTTCTCAGCATGCTTGCTGCTGCATTTCCGTTGGTTTTATTGTATGAATTCAGCATTCTGATGTCCGCTAGAGTGCATAAAAAAAATCAAAAAAAAGAAGCGGGTTTGCTGAAAAAGGATAATTAATTACAAAATACAAAAATAATTACAGATGCGATATGTGAAAGACGAGTCGAGGCTCGTCTTTCTCTGTATTTTCTTATTTAAAGATTTAATCAACATTTATCTCTCCGCATCCTTTATTTCACGAAATATATTTACTTTTGATATTCCAAATATATTCTTTTATGAAAAAAGCGATCTTTTTACCACTTTTGATAATCTGTGGGATTTCCTGTGCACAGCAGAAAGATCTTTTCCCGAAAACCGAAAGCACACAGAAAATCGACACCCTGAAAGGTTCCGATACGCAGTTCCGTAATTTCTGGGATGTGAAAAAATATGAATTAACAGTGGAACCGGATTTTGATAAAAAATCGGTTTCTGGGGTAAACCGGATTAAATTTGAAATCACCAAAGATGTAAAAAATCCCGTCTTCCAGATCGATCTTCAGCAGCCGATGGAGTTCAAATTATTAAATCAAGAAAAATATCTTACTACAAAAAGAGACGGCGATTTCATCTTCATTTCCTCGTCAAAATCTTATAAAAAAGGCGATACCGATACTTTCGAAATCCAATTTTCCGGAAATCCTGTCATCGCCAAACACGCACCTTGGGACGGAGGCTGGGTTTTCACGAAAGATTCCGCCGGAAATCCGTGGATGAGCGTTGCACAGGAAGGAAACGGCGTTTCAGTTTGGCTTCCCGTAAAAGATATCTGGAGCGATGAACCCGACAAAGGAATTATGATGAGCATTGTAACGCCCAAAGATCTTGTAGGTGTAGGAAACGGAAGGCTCATCAATACTCTGGAAAAAGATGGCAAAAAAATGTACACCTGGCTCGTAAAAAATCCGATTAACGATTATTCTATTGTTCCCACCATCGGAAAATTCGTAAATTTTAAAGATACCTACAACGGTGAAAAAGGAAAGCTGGATCTTGACTATTGGGTTTTGGAAGAAAATCTGCAAAAAGCCAAAGAGCATTTCCCGAAAAATGTAAACCCAATGCTTAAAGCTTTCGAATATTGGTTCGGACCGTATCCTTTCTACGAAGATTCTTATAAACTGGTTCATACTCCATATTTAGGAATGGAACATCAGAGCAATGTAGCCTACGGAAACAAATATGAAAACGGATATCTTGGTCGCGATCTTTCCGGAACGGGAATCGGAATGAAGTGGGATTATATCATCGTCCACGAAAGCGGACACGAATGGTTCGCCAATAATATTACAGCAAAAGATCAGGCTGATATGTGGATTCACGAAAGTTTTACGATGTATTCCGAGGTTTTGTTCGTAGATCAGTTTATGGATAAAAAATCCGGAGACCAATATGCGCAAGGTGTCCGCAGAATGATACAGAACGACCGCCCGATTATCGGAGATTATGGAGTGAGAAATGAAGGCAGCGGCGATATGTATCCGAAAGGAGCCAATATGATTCATACGATTCGACAGGTCATTAATAACGATGCAAAATTCCGTGAAATCCTGCGTGGAATGAACAAGGATTTTTATCATCAAACGGTTACCACAAAACAAATCGAAGATTATATTTCCCAGAAATCGGGAATTGATTTTTCATCTGTTTTTAACCAGTATCTGAGAACTGTAAAAATTCCTGCGCTGGAATATCAGCAAAACGGCAATCAGCTGAAATTCCGTTACAGCAATGTTGTGGAAAACTTTAAGCTTCCGATGAGAATCAACGGAACACAAACCATCAATCCAACTACCGATTGGCAAACCGTAAAATTAAATTCTACAGAACCGGTGAGCTTTGATGCCAACTATTATGTGGATTACAAAACTTTGAAATAAAATAATCCTCCGAAACACAAGAAATCCGCATCAATGTGAAGCGGATTTTTTTATGAAATTTTTGGACATAAAAATCAAATCCTATTCTGCCCCTTTTTTCTTGCTACCTTCATACATCTCGTACTGCAAGAATCTCGTTTCCAGCTTTCCGTTGAAAAGTTTTATTTTTCTTGAAGGCCGTAATCCTATTTTTTTCACGGCTTCCAAATCGGAAGAAATCAGCCAGGCTAAAGTATTCGGATATTGGTGTTTAAAGGTATCACCAATTTTTTTGTAAAAATCTTCCTGATTAATGGCGATCCGTTCATCGTAAGGCGGATTAAAAACCATCAAAAGTGGAAACAAATCTTTTTTGCTTTCAAAAAAATCCTGTTTCCGGATTTCGATAATATCTTCCATTTCTGCCGATTCCACATTGGTTTTCGCAATAGACAGCATTTTGTTATCAATATCAAAACCTACAATTTTCCCATCAAACTCTTTCACTCTGTTGATGCGGACTTCCTTTATTTTTTTAAACAAATCTTCATCATAGTTTCTCCAGTTTTGGAAGGCAAATCTTTTCCTGAAAATCTGCGCCGGCAAATCCATCGCAATCATTCCGGCTTCTATCAGCAAAGTTCCGCTTCCGCACATCGGATCCAGGAAATTTCCTTTTCCATCCCAATTGGCAAGCTGCAGCATTCCACTCGCCAAAACTTCATTAATCGGCGCTTCGCCGGATTCTCTTCTGTAACCTCTTTTGTAAAGCGGATCTCCCGAAGAATCCAAAGAAATGGTTACCAATTCGCGATCAATATGCAGATGAAATTTAATGTCCGGATTTTTAGCATCAATATCAGGACGTTTTTTGAATTTTTCCTGAAAACGGTCTACAATCGCATCTTTCATCTTCAAAGTCATAAACCTCGAATGCGTAAATCTTTCCGAATGAACCGTTGCATCAATAGCAAAAGTTTGATTGATTTTCAGAAAATCTTCCCATGGAAAACGGTAAAGCTTTTCATAAAATTTGCTTTCATTAAAAGCTTTAAATTCGGTTATCGGAACAAGAATTTTCAGGGCTGTTCTTGCGCAGTAATTTATTTTGTACAAAAATCCCAAATCGCCTTCACAGTTTACGGCGCGGTTTTTAATTTCAACATTTCTCCCACCGAGTTTTTTGATTTCATTGGCGAGGATTTCCTCCAGTCCGAAAAATGTTTTGATCTGGATTTGCAGATTTTCTGTATTCATCCTGCAAATTTAGAAAATTAAAAAGTTCAGAGATTTAGAAATTTTAAAGTTTATTAAAAAACCAATGTCAGAATAAAAAATCTATCCGGATAGCCGAAATTTCTAATCCCGCAATCTCAAAATTTCTTAATCTTTTAATTAACTTTGCCGAATGGAATGGTTTGAAGCCTGGTTTGATACGCCTTATTATCATATACTTTACAAAAATCACGATTACAGAGAGGCAGAAGATTTTCTCACCAAACTGATTGCGGAGCTCCAGCTTCCCGCACATTCAAAAATTATTGATCTGGCTTGCGGAAAAGGACGGCATTCCGTTTTTCTGAATAAAATGGGTTTTGATGTTCTGGGATTGGATTTGTCTGCACAGAGCATCAAATATGATCAGCAATATCAGAATCCTTCTCTACAATTCAGGGTTCACGATATGCGCAATCCTATTGTTGGTGAAAAAAAAGATGCTGTTTTCAATCTTTTTACAAGTTTCGGATATTTTGAAAACGAGGAAGACGACAGGAAAGTTTTCAGCTCTGTACAAAATATTCTCAAAAAAAACGGATACTTTGTGCTGGATTATCTGAACCAGAATTATGTACGAAATACACTCGTGGAAAATTCTCAGATTGAAAAAGAAGGAATTGTTTTTAATATTCACAAAAAAATTGAGGACAATTATATCATTAAGGAAATTGATTTTACAGATAAAGGAAAAGATTTTCACTTTTTCGAAAAAGTAAAGCTGCACTCTCCCGAAAAAATTAAGAACTTTGCGGAAGAAGCCGGTTTTGAAAGAATAAAAATCTGGGGCAACTACAACCTAAATGATTTTGATGAAGAAAATTCTCCGAGATGCATCAATTTGTTTTATCGAAATGATGGATGAAGGATGAAGGATGAGGGATGAGGAATTAAAGATGTTGCGAAGAAATTCCCCTCCTTTGGAGGGGTGGCAAAAATTCAAAGAATTTTTGACGGGGTGGTTTTAGAAAATTTTTTAATAAAAAAATCGGAATTGGAATCAGGATTTTTGAAACTTACAGCCAATAATTTATGATCATATTTCTACTTATATTAAGCGTTGTAGCCGGAGTTTTTCTGGGAAAATATTTCGGGAACAAGGAGAAATTTGCAAAAAATCTGCTGATTTTAAGCGCCGGATTTCTCATCACGATTTGTGTGAACGAAGTTTTTCCTGAAGTGTATTCAGGAAAGCATCACAATATCGGGCTTTTCGTAATCGGTGGTGTTCTTTTGCAAATGTTTCTGGAAAATCTTACCAAAGGTTTCGAGCATGGGCATTTTCATCACGATCACGATCATCAATCGATTTTGCCGTTGGCTTTAATGGTTGGGATGTTTATCCACGCTTTTATCGAGGGAATTCCGTTGGCAAATGAAAAGCAAATTCTTTCCCCTTATCTTTTGGGGATTTTGTTCCACAATCTTCCAATTTCATTTGTTTTAGGTGTATTTTTATTCAAGCATAAAATTTCTTTTTCAGGGATTTTCATTGTTGTTCTTTTTGCGCTTTCATCACCTTTAGGAATGGTTTTGGGGAAATATTTCGATCCGGAATGGCAACCGTATTTTCTGGCAGTTGTGGGTGGAATTTTCTTGCATATTTCCTCTGTAATTATTTTTGAAAGCAACAAAAACCACAAAATGGACTGGCAGAAAATTATCCTGGTAATTTCGGGCGTTTTGCTTGCTGTTTTTGGACATTTTTTTCATCAGCATTAATCTTTTTTCAATCTAAAAAATTGTACTGAAGCTGAGTTCTACCGAAACGAAAATGCCCATAAAGAATTAAAAAAACTTTATGGGCAAACAAGATTTTTCTGAAATATTTTATTTGATGATTCTTTCCAAAACCCATTCAATCATCATCTTTTCCGAAGCGTGATGATCCGCAGCAAATTCGCCCCGTCTTCTGTTGGCAATTACACAATTCACCGTTAATGCTTTATGTCCCAACAATTTTGAAAGTCCATAAATTGCGGAAGTTTCCATCTCGAAATTGGAAATTCCCAGATCGTTCAAGGTTTCCAAAAACCGGTCATCCAACGCTTTTAAACGGAGCTGTCTTCCCTGTGGCGCATAAAATCCCGGAAAAGTAGCGGTATTCCCGTGATATTTTGCGTCTTTATAATAATCCGAAATATCTTCTGCCCAATCCGAAAAATAGAGCATTGGTTTTATATTTTCGTAAGGAAACTGATCGAGAACTTTCTTCGAAAATTCATTTTCAAAATGATAATCGGAATAGAAATGCAACAGTCCATCCAAACCGACTACGTTTTGGGTAACCAGCATATTATCCACTTCAATCTCTGGATTCACGCTTCCACAGGTTCCAAGCCGGAATAGTTGCAGGGATTTTTTATCGTCTTTAAATTCCTTATTCTTAAGATCAATATTCACCAAAGCATCCAGTTCGTTCATTACGATATCGATATTTTCGGTGCCGATTCCTGTGGACATTACAGTAATTTTTTCGCCACGCAAAGTTCCGGTATGGGTATAGAATTCTCTTTTGTTCTTACGGACTTCAATAGTGTCAAAATATTTGGAAACTTTCGGAACACGGTCAGGATCACCAACTAAAATTATTTTTTCTGCAAGATCTTCCGGTAGAAGATTTAAATGATATACACTTCCGTCATCATTCAGTACAAGTTCGGAAGCTGCGAGTTTGTTCAGCATAAATTATTTTTTTTAAAAAGGGGAGTTAAATTACAAAGAAAAAATGAGTTGGAAAAATTTTTCTGTGAATAACGAAGTTTTTGATAATGAATATCGTTTTTCTAAATTAAATAGTATTGGTTTTACTTTTAATAAGAAAAATAAAATACTGTATTTCATCAAAAAAAATCCTTTCGGAAAATATATTCTGAAAGGATTTTGTTTTTATTATTTTTAGAAATCTTTTAAAGCAATAGTGTTAAAGGCTGTTCCAGATAGGTTCTTAAAGTTTGCAGGAATTCTGCACCTGTAGCACCATCAACAACGCGATGATCACAAGCAAGTGAAAGCTTCATTGTATTTCCTATCACAATTTGTCCGTCTTTTACTATTGGTTTTTCTATGATTGCCCCAACAGAAAGAATTGCCGAATTCGGCTGATTGATAATGGATGTAAAAGTCTCAATACCAAACATTCCGAGATTGGAAACCGAAAAGGTGGAGCCTTCCATTTCGTTGGCTTTCAATGCTTTGGTTTTCGCTCTGGAAGCCATATCTTTCACCGCTGCGGAAATCTGGTTGTAATTCATAAAATCGGTATTTTTCAGAACCGGAACCACTAATCCGTCCGGAACTGCTACCGCTACACCAACATTGATATTCCCGTGATGAACAATCTTATCTGCGGCCCAGGAAGAATTGACCTGCGGATGCTTTCTCAGTGCCATTGCTGTGGCTTTGATAATCATATCATTGAAGGAGATTTTGGTATCAGGAAGTGAGTTGATTTCTTTTCTGGCTTCAATGGCTTTATCCATATTTATTTCCACCATTAGGTAATAATGTGGTGCCGAGAATTTGCTTTCTGCAAGGCGTTTTGCAATTATATTCCGCATTTGCGAATTTGGAGTTTCGGAATCTTCACCTGGCACGAAATTCATTACAGGAGTTGCGGCTGTATTTGAAGCTTGAGAAGTTGAAACAGTTTGCTTCGCTTCATTCCCATTTACAGGTGTATAATTTTCAATATCTTTCTTTACAATTCTTCCGTTCTCTCCTGAACCTTGAAGCGAGGAAATATCAATCCCTTTATCTTCTGCCATTTTTCTAGCTAAAGGAGAAATGGCTACTCTTTCTGTGGAAGCAACGGATGCTTTTGGTGTTGCTTCCGCTTTTTCGGTTTTTGGTTCTTCTTTGGTTGGTGTTGCAGGAGTTTCTTTTTTTGTTTCCGGTTTTGCTTTTCCGCCACCGGAAACAATTCCTGAAACATCGGTTCCTGCAGGTCCTATAATCGCAAGAACGGAATCTACTGCTGCTCCGTTTCCTTCAGAAACTCCCTGATATAAAAGTGTTCCGTTGAATTCAGATTCAAAATCCTGAACGGCTTTATCCGTTTCTATTTCTGCAAGGATGTCGCCTTCTTTCACGGCATCACCTACATTTTTGTGCCATTTGGCTACTTTACCTTCCGTCATTGTATCCGAAAGTCGCGGCATATTGATGACTTCCACTCCTGCAGGAATTTCTGCTTGGGTGGTTGTTTCGGCAGAATTGCTTTCTTCCGGTTCGGAAGTTTCGGTTGTTTTTTCATTTTCTGCTGAAGTGTTTTCAGCAGGTGCATTTCCACCTTTGAGAGCAGAAATATCTTCTCCTTCATTTCCGATAATTGCGAGTACGGAATCTACTGCTGCAGCATTTCCTTCTTCTACACCGATGTATAAAAGTGTTCCGTTGATTTCGGATTCGAAATCCTGAACTGCTTTATCGGTTTCTATTTCTGCAAGGATATCGCCTTCTTTTACCGTATCACCAACTTTTTTATGCCATTTAGCCACTTTACCTTCCGTCATTGTATCCGAAAGTCGCGGCATTGTGATTACTTCTGCCATAATTTTTTATTGATTTGAGATTAGAGATTCAAAATTTGAGATTCACAGAATTTCAAATTTCAAATTTCAAATAATACTGTTTTATTGGTTTTCTAATTTATCTAAGAATGGATAATCTTCCTGTGCATATACATAATCGTACACTTTTTCTGGATCAGGATATGGAGAATTTTCCATAAAATCGATACATTCTTCTACAAAGTCGCGGGATTTGTTGTCTATTTCTTCCAGCTCAGCTTCTGTTGCCCATTTATTTTCTAAGATTCTGTTTTTTACCAGTTCAATTGGATCATCGTTTTTGTGCAGAGCTACTTCATCTTTGCTTCTGTATGGTTCTGCATCAGACATTGAATGTCCTCTGTAGCGATAAGTTCTGGCTTCGATAAAAGTAGGGCCATCACCTCTTCTTGCTCTTTCAATAGCTTCGTAGGCAGCTTCCGCTACTTTTTCCGGATCCATTGCATCTACAGGCATACAAGGCATTTCGTAACCTAAACCTAATTTGTAAATATCTTCGTGGTTGGCTGTTCTCTTCACGGAAGTTCCCATTGCGTACTGGTTGTTTTCAACCACAAATACTACGGGAAGTTTCCAGTTCATTGCCATATTGAAGGTTTCGTGAAGCGATCCTTGTCTTGCAGCTCCGTCTCCGAAAAAGCAGATGTTTACCGCTTTTCTGTCGAAATATTTATCTGCAAAAGCAATTCCTGCTCCTAAAGGAATTTGTCCACCCACAATTCCGTGTCCTCCGTAAAAACGGTGTTCTTTACTGAAAATGTGCATAGAACCGCCCATTCCGCCTGAAGTTCCTGTAGCTTTACCACAGAGTTCTGCCATAATCCTTTTCGGATCTACGCCCATTGCCATCGGGTGAATGTGGCATCTGTAAGCGGTAATCATACTATCTTTGGTAAGATCCATCGCGTGTGTAAATCCTGCGGGAATTGCTTCCTGGCCGTTGTATAAATGTAAAAAACCTCTGATTTTCTGTTTCAAGTAAAGAGAACGACATTTGTCTTCAAATCTTCTCCACATTGTCATATCCGCATACCATTTCAGATATACTTCTTTTGAAAATTCCTTCATGTTTGTTTGAAATTATTCAGCAAAAATAGTTAAAAAAATCTTGTATGGAAAGTATATTAAATTAAATTTGAGATAGACGAAATCTACCAATTGGTTTGGTACAGTTCAGAAATAATATTTTCAAATGATTTTTCTTCTGCATTTCCTGAATAGAGGAAATTAATATTTGCAGAATTGATCCGTACACAATTTATCCGATTCTTTTTCTCACAAAAATTTCATAAGCAAGATAGATCAGCGGGAGCGCCATAATTCCTAAATAGAACGCATTGGAAAGTGCCAACTGCGGCGCAAATATCACCGAAAAAACCAATCCGAAAAATGCACCGCCCAAATGCGCTGCGTGTCCGATATTGTCATTCATTCTCGGATTAAGCATACTGTATACGGAATATCCGAAATAGAGTAAACCGAAAATGAATCCTGGAATGCTTAATTCTGGTGGTAAAAAAAGAATACCGATTTTTATATTTACCGGATCTAAAGATACACTGGAAAAAATAATTCCCGAAACTCCACCACTTGCTCCAATTGCGGAATACCATCCTTGTTTTTTGTAAATAAAAAGTGAAAAAAGATTTCCTAATAAAATTGCCCCAATATAAATAATCAAAAAACTGATAATTCCGAAAGCATAAATTATAATTGGTCCAAAAACATAAAGAACGTACATATTCAGAACCAAATGCATTACATCTGCGTGCAGAAAACCGGCGGACAGCAATCTGACGTATTCTTTCCGCTGCTGAATGGCAGAAACATTGAATTTGTATTTTTCAAAAACCTGTGGATTCTGAAACCCGATAAAACTGATTACCGCAGTAACAGCAATAATTATTAAAAGTATTGGACTCATTTTATTTTTATAATTTTTCTATTATCAGAAACGCTTTCTGACACGTTCCTATAAAATACCGACCGGAGAAATAATCTTTTCAACCATCGTTATTCATCGAAAAGATTCGGAATAATGCCTTCTTCCGGAATATCATCGTCGTTATTGTTTTTCTCCAGAACTCCGTTTCCGGGATGGTCTTCCTCATTAATTTCCGGTTCGGTTTCTTCTACCAATTCCGGAACGATAATATTAATGGCTTTCACCTTATTTTTTGTCAGCTGGTTTCCGATGGCTTTAATCCCTTTAATAGAAATAAACTCGTCTATATTGATATTTTCCGGATCTTTTTCTTTTCCTTTTTCTTTTGCAAAAATAATTTCAGCAGCTGCATTATTGGCAACAATTACATTTTCGATGAACGATTTCGGATGTTCCGATGGCATAAAAATCTGCGTATTTGAAGTGTTTTCCAGCAGAAATCTTTTGATGAAATAGATACCTTTATCGCCATCGAAATAGATGCAGGTTACCGGCTGTTCCGGTTTCCATTTTTCCAGTACCAGATATTCATCATCAAAACGATTGCTGAGATCGAAGGAAACTAACTTCACTTCGCCTTGTGCATTAATCGTCAGTATTTTATCTTCTCCTCTAAAACTTCCCAACAAAGTACCTCTTCCATCCGCATTCAGTCTGCGGACAGTTTCATCGAACCAAATTTTTCTCGGTGCTAATGTAGAGATGCCTTCTTCCTTCATATCTACTTTTTTCACCGCATATTTGGTTACAAGATTTCCTTTGGAATCGCGACCTTTTATAGCAAGTTCCGAAAAATCGATATCCATTTTGTTTTTCCGGATTCTTGGATTTGGCTTTAATAAAACGGCAACAGTTTCTGCTTCACCATTTGGGTTGGCGGAGAAATACAACATCTCCGAACCTTTTTTATCAGAAGCAAGTTTGTAATCCGTATTTCTGGTAACACCGGTTACCGAAAAGCGCTTCATATAATACGGACCTTCCCTTCCTTCCCTGTAGATCATATTGTAAACCGTGCGCTTATCATTTTTCTTCCAAACTGCAACATGCACAATATCTTTGCCGATAAAGGTTTTGGGCTCCACTTTCACCACTTTCATCGTTCCGTCTTTACGGAAAGTAATGATGTCATCAATATCGGAACAGTCGAACAAATATTCATCTTTCCGAAGTGAAGTTCCGATGAAGCCTTCTTCGAAATTGGCATAAAATTTTACATTGGCAACAGCAACTTTTGTCGCATCAATCGTATCGAAAATGCGGAGTTCGGTTTTGCGTTCTTTTCCTTTTCCGTATTTTTTCTGAATATTAAGATAATAATCGATGGAATATGGGATGAGATTGGCGAGATTGTATTTGCACAGTTCTATTTTCCCTTCGAGGGATGCAATATTTTCTTTGAATTTATCGAGGTCGAAACGCGAAATTCTTTTGATCCGGATTTCGGTAAGTTTTACAATATCTTCTTCCGTAACCGCACGAAGCAGATGTTTGGTGTGAGGTTTCAAGCCTTTATCAATGGTTTCGATAACTTCTTCCCAGGATTTCACTTCTTCGATGTCGTGGTAAATTCTGTTTTCGATAAAAATCCTTTCCAATGATGCAAAATGCCAGCTTTCCTGCAACTCGTGGAGTTCTATTTCCAATTCTTTTTTAAGGAGTGAAACGGTGTGATCCGTATTCATTTTCAGGATTTCCGATACGGAAAGGAACATCGGCTTATCACCCACTATTACACAAGCATTGGGTGAAATCGTAACCTGACAGTCGGTAAAAGCATACAGCGCATCAATGGTTTTATCGGGCGATACATCGTTGTGAAGATGAATGATAATTTCTACTTTATCAGAAGTATTATCCTCAATTTTTTTAATTTTTATTTTCCCTTTTTCATTGGCTTTGATAATGGAATCGATCAAATCGCCTGTTGTTTTGGAAAAAGGCAGCTCGGTAATAGTTAAAGTATGTTTATCGGTTTGAACTATTTTTGCTCTTGCCCTCACTTTTCCGCCACGCTGTCCATCATTATATTCCGAAACATCCAGCAAACCGGCAGTAAGAAAATCCGGAAAAAGCTCAAACTTTTTCCCTTTGAGGTATGCAACGGAAGCATTAATGAGTTCATTAAAATTATGCGGAAGAATTTTGGTGGAAAGTCCCACTCCGATTCCTTCCACACCTTGTGCCAGAAGAAGCGGAAATTTTACGGGAAGATCTATCGGCTCATTATTTCTGCCGTCGTAAGATTTTGCCCATTCTGTAGTTTTCGGGTTGAAAACGACTTCAAGCGCAAAAGGTGTTAATCTGGCTTCGATGTATCTTGCTGCTGCTGCGGAATCTCCTGTATAGATATTTCCCCAGTTTCCCTGTGTATCAATCAGCAATTCTTTCTGCCCAATTTGTACCATTGCATCGGTAATGGAAGCATCACCGTGAGGATGGTACTTCATTGTATTTCCGACAATGTTGGCAACTTTGTTATAGCGCCCGTCTTCCAATTCGCGCATCGAGTGCATAATCCTGCGCTGAACCGGCTTGAAACCATCATAAACAGACGGAATGGCACGATCCAGAATTACATAAGACGCATAATCCAGAAACCAATCTCTGTACAGCCCCGAAACTTTTTTTAAACTTTCTCCTTCGTTTGAATATTCTTCTGTCATATTCTGCTATTGTTGTCTTTTTCTTTGTTCGCTTTCACCACTTTGTTCAGGGAAAATTTCAAATCGTTAACTTCCATATTGCTGAGAAAAGAAATATCGTATTTCAGGATATTCGAATTATTTTTCTTGCTGGAAATCGTGATGTATAACCTTTTGATAATGAAAAAACGTACCACCTCATATTTCAGTAGTTTATATTTCGGAAATTCATCATTCACCGATTTTTTGATAAACTGTAGAATGTTTCTGTTTTTAAAATTCAAAGCTTCACCATCGCTGTCGTATTCGAAAATCTGTCGTCCTGCCAAATGAAACAGGAGTAAAAACAGAGCGGGAACAACGATAAGCAAAGAGCTTTCCCAGCCTAAAATATGAAACTTATATTTTTCCAGAAAAAAGCCGATAATCCCGAAAATCAAAATCATAATCAAAACGGTATTTATAAAATTATAAACAGGTGCTTTGTTTCTGTTGCTTAATCTCATTTTCCTTAGTGTTTTTTGGTTGTAGTTTTTGTTTTTAAGATTTTTATTTTATCAATTTTCTAGCTTCCAGCCTCGCATTTTCAACTATTCTGCATCTGCGAGAATTTCTTTTTTATCAATATCCGGATCTTCCACTACAAGATTATCGAGGATAAAAAGCTGCCGGTCTGGTGTATTTTTTCCCATATAAAATTCCAGAAGCTGATCGATGGTTTGGTCTTTTCCTACAACAACAGGTTCCAGACGAATATCGTTTCCTATGAAATGTTTGAATTCGCCGGGATCAATTTCACCAAGTCCTTTGAATCGTGTGATTTCCGGATTTTTCCCTAGTTCGTTCAGTGCTTTTATTCTTTCTGCTTCCGTATAGCAATATCTGGTTTCTTTCTTGTTCCGAACCCGGAAAAGCGGTGTCTGCAAAATATACAAATGTCCGTTTTTGATAAGATCCGGGAAAAACTGAAGAAAAAATGTAATCATCAAAAGTCGAATGTGCATCCCATCTACATCGGCATCAGTTGCGATAATCACCTGATTGTAGCGCAAATCTTCCAAAGAATCTTCAATATTCAAAGCTGCCTGCAGAAGATTGAATTCTTCATTTTCATACACTACTTTTTTGGTTAAACCATAGCAGTTCAGGGGTTTTCCTTTTAATGAAAAAACAGCCTGCGTTTCCACATCTCTGGTTTTGGTGATGGATCCGGAAGCAGAATCTCCTTCGGTAATGAAAATCTGGGTTTCCATTTTGCGTTCCGCTTTCTGATCGTTGTAATGCTGCCGGCAATCGCGGAGTTTTTTGTTGTGAAGCGAAACTTTTTTTGCTCTTTCCCGTGCCAGCTTCTGGATGCCTGAAAGTTCCTTCCGTTCTCTTTCGGATATCAGAATTTTCCGTTGAATGGCTTCTGCAACTTCGGGATTTTTGTGAAGAAAATTATCGAGTTTGTTTTTCAAAAAATCAATGATAAAAGTTCTTACCGTTGGTCCATTTGGTCCAATTTCGTTGGAACCCAGTTTGGTTTTGGTCTGAGATTCGAAAACAGGTTCTTCTACATTAATAGAAATTGCGGCAATAATAGATTTACGGATATCCGAAGCGTCAAAATTTTTATTGAAAAATTCCCTCACCGTTTTTACATACGCTTCACGAAAAGCATTCAGGTGTGTTCCGCCTTGTGTGGTATTTTGTCCGTTTACGAAAGAAAAATAGGTTTCGGTCTGCGATTTATCGGTGTGTGTAATCGCCACTTCGATATCTTCGTCTTTCAGGTGAACAATTGGGTAGAGCGTTTCGCTTTCCAACTCTTCTTCCAGAAGATCTTTCAGTCCGTTTTCGGAAAAGAATTTTTCTCCGTTAAAGATGATGGTTAATCCGGGATTCAGATAGGCATAATTGCGGAGCATTCTTTCGATATACTCTTTCCTGAATTTGAAATGAAGAAATATATCGTGATCGGGGATGAAGGAAATTTCGGTTCCGTTTCGGTCGGAAGTTGCGGTTTCGCTGTAATTTTCGGTGATGTTTCCACGGGAAAATTCTGCCATTTTCATTTTTCCGTCCCGGAAAGACCGGACTCTGAAATAATCGGAAAGCGCGTTTACGGCTTTGGTACCAACTCCGTTCAAACCAACGGATTTTTTAAAGGCTTTGCTGTCGTATTTCCCTCCGGTATTCATTTTGGAAACGGCGTCTACAACTTTTCCCAAGGGAATTCCGCGTCCAAAATCTCGGATTACAACTTTTTTTTCGTCAAGTTTTATTTCGATGCGTTTTCCGGCTTTCATCCGGAATTCGTCAATAGAATTATCGATGATTTCTTTTAAAAGAATATAAATCCCGTCGTCTGCAGAAGAGCCATCTCCCAATTTTCCGATGTACATTCCGGGACGAAGGCGGATATGCTCCTGCCAATCCAGCGTCCGGATATTTTCTTCGGAATAATTCATCTGTTGATTTTCACTCATAAAATATTTCCCTCTTAATCGTTCAGAAATGCGTTTGATACGCGTAACTCACAAATTTAATGATTTGGTAACGAAATGAAAAATTTTGTGGAAAATTATTTTGAAGTGATGAAATTGCCGAAAATAAAAATCCTTCAAGGTTTTGGAAACTTTGAAGTATCGGATTTTAAGATTGTTATTTCAGATACCGTTTCAATGAAACGAATGAATGTTTTTAATAGAAATTTAAATATATAAGAAATTCTTTACCAAAATTCTGGTTGAAATAATTGACTACTAAAAAATTCTTTTTCATTAATTCCTGAACTTTCGTTTCATTTAATCCAGATTTTTTTAGCGGAATAATTTCTGTTATCTGTTGATTGTCATTTATTTTCACTTTATAAATTCCGAATTTTCCAAATGTTTTTTTTTCCAAATGTTTTAGAAAAATCAGTAATCATTTCTTCGTTCACAGAATCCCATTTTATTGAAATATCCTTGTAATCGGAAAATATTCCTTTAAGGTTATCTTTATTTTTTTCTAAATATTTAAAAATTTTTTCTTGAGTTTTCAGCTGACTTTTGATTGTTCTATTATTATCCAGCAACGATATAGAACTACAGGAAGCAATATAATATTCTCCATCAAGATTTTTATCCAGTAAAACAAGATACTTTTCATTAGGTTTCATCAGCACTTCACAAGCTCCTGAATCTGCATATGTTGTGGTTCCTAAAATGTTCAATTCGGAAATTAGTTTTCCCTTATAGATTTTCTCCACACTAATTTTGGCTTTATAAATATTGGCTTGATATCCGTCACGATTATATTTGTTATTTCCAAAAGTTTCTTTGACTGAAATAACCGCAACGAAATCCGCCTTCAAATAATTTTCAGCAAAATTTCCTAAAATGCATTCACAAGCTGAGAATTTAGGAATCATTGAAAAGAATATAAAAAATAGCAAAATGTTCTTCATAATACTATAAAAAAAATCGCCATTAAAAGTAGCGATTTTATTTATTATTTCAGATTTCGGCGAAAATTTGACAAAGCGGAGAATTACACATTAAACCTGAAATGCATAATATCTCCGTCCTGAACAATATATTCTTTTCCTTCCACGGACAGTTTTCCGGCTTCTTTTACTTTGGCTTCGGAACCGTAATTGATGAAATCTTCGTATTTAATAACTTCGGCTCGGATAAATCCTTTTTCGAAATCGGTGTGGATTACACTTGCGGCTTTTGGTGCGGTCCATCCTTTTTCAATTGTCCAGGCGCGAACTTCTTTCACGCCGGCTGTAAAGTAAGTCTGCAATTTCAGCAAATCGTATGCTTTTCTAATCAGGCGGTTTACGCCTGGTTCTTCCAAACCGAGTTCTTCCAAAAACATTTGTCTTTCCTCGAAAGTTTCCAGCTCATTGATATCGGCTTCAATCTGAGCGGCAAGAACCACGACTTCGGCATTTTCTTTTTTCGCCATTTCCTCGATTTTTGCAATCCATTCGTTCCCGTTTTTAATGGAATTTTCATCCACATTACAAACATAGAGAATTGGTTTTTTGGTTAAAAGATGAATATCATCAATCACCGATTTTGCAAAATCGTCGGCAGGAAATTCTCTGGCATTGTTTCCGTCTTCTACAAATTTGAGGAGATTCTGCAAGGTTTCATAAGTGAGAATATCTTCTTTTTTTCCGGATTTGATGAATTTTTTTGCTTTTTCGGCTGCTTTTTCCAGAGCTTCAATATCTTTAAGCTGAAGCTCGATATCAATAATTTCTTTATCGCGAAGCGGATCTACAGAACCTTCCACATGAACGATATTTCCGTTTTCAAAACATCTGAGAACATGGATAATGGCTTCACATTCGCGGATATTGGCAAGAAACTGGTTTCCCAGACCTTCACCTTTGCTGGCACCTTTTACCAGACCGGCAATATCTACGATTTCTACAACTGCCGGCAAAACTCTTTCGGGATTTACCAGTTTTTCGAGTTCGAAAAGGCGCGGATCCGGAACGGAAACCGTTCCCAGATTGGGTTCGATGGTACAAAAAGGATAGTTGGCCGATTGTGCTTTTGCATTGCTCAGACAATTAAAAAGTGTTGATTTCCCTACGTTTGGAAGTCCGACAATTCCACATTTCATAATGAGTTCAAAGTTTAAGATTCAAGGTTTGAGATTCAAGGTTCAGGGTTTTTCAGATCCGGAACTTTAAATTGCAGTGCGCAAAGATAGGGATTTTTATGTGAGTTTAATTACAAAAAAATCCGGCAAAAACCGGATTTTATTCATAGTTTAATTTGAAAGATTATGGTTTCAACTTACGGTTTTTCCGCAGTTGCAGTTCGCGCATCATCGGCTTCGTCGGGTGCAGCTTCCAAAGTTTTATCGAGATTGAAAAGCGATTCGTCTGTTGCTTTATCTCCGCCTGCAATTTTCAGTTTGTCTATCAGATCCATTGCCAATGTTTCTTCTTCAATTTGCTCTTTCACAAACCATTGGAGAAAGTTCCAGGTTGCCCAATCTTTTTCTTCGAATGCCATATCTACCAGTTTGTAGATTTTTTCGGTATTGTCTACTTCGTGCTGAAATACTTTATTGAAGCAATCGGTAAGGGATTTCGGATCTGCTCCCGGATCTTTAAGAGCGGTAATTTTTGGTTTTCCGCCACGGTTCAGTATATACTGCATAAATTTAATACAATGGTTTCGCTCTTCTTGGGCGTGCCGGAAGAGGAAATTCCCGATTCCGCCGTAACCTTCATCTGATGCCCAAATTCCGTAAGAAAGATATACGTTGGATTGCAGATTTTCGACATTCATCTGATCGCTGAGTGCTTTTTCCATTTTTGAGGAGAGTCTTTTCGTATCCATTTATATGATTTTTTGATGTGAAAAGTTACAACAAGAAAATCACGGTAAAAAGAGAATATGGAAATTATATAAATTAATCTGGGAAAAAGGGTAATTGAAAAGGGCTTTGTTCAGAAGCTTTATTTTTGGTTGAATGCAAAATCAAAAATGTTTTTTTAGAAAAAAATTTTCCTTTGCATTTTTCAGCTGAATTTTTTGCAAGAAAAATCCCCGAAGATTTTTCGGGGATTTACATTTTGCTGACGGATAATCTTAGTATCTGTTTCTGTTGTTATCTCTACGGAAACCGGAGTTGTTGCTTCTCGGTTCTCTTGGTCTTGCTTCAGAAATATTCAAAACTTTAGATTTGAATTCTCTTTGATTCAGCTCTTCAATTGCTTTCAGCGCTTCATCATTGTCAGGCATCTCCACAAAACCGAAACCTCTGCTTCTTCCAGTCTCTCTGTCGGTAATAATTTTTGCGGAATCTACAGTTCCGTAATTTTCGAAAAGAGCTTGTAACTCGGGCTCAACAGTGTTGTAGTTGAGATTTGAAATAAAAATGTTCATTGATAAAATAATTAAAAAAATGTTTTTTTTGATAAAAGATTAAATAGAAAACAAAAACTGAATGAACATTATATTGTATTCCTTTTAAAATTTTGGTGCAAATTACAACTATTTTTTATATCTGAAAATTTTTCTTTAAAAAAGTGATAATTTTTTTGGAAATTATTTGTTTTGTTAGAACCTGTGATAAGTTTGTAATTTATTTTTGTTATTAAGAAATGAAATTCATTTTGTATAAATTTGATTGAGATAAAAAATTTCAACCGAATTTTTAAACAAACTATTCACCAAAATTCCTTCTGTTATTCTTTGATGAATTTGGTAATATTTCCCGCAGTTTTCAGAAAATATATTCCTTTCTGTAATCTTGCCACGCTGATTTCTGTTTTCAGATTTCCTTTCATCAGCAATTTTCCTTCGGTATTTACAATTTCATAATCTTCTTTCCCGAAGTTTCCGGAAATGTACAAAATATCTTTCACCGGATTCGGATATATTTTTATGATATTCTTTTGCTGATCCAGAACCGAAAGTGTGGGATCCAAAACTACTGTAGAATTTTTTTCGAGAATTTGATATTCGTAATTGAACTCAACAGAAGAAACAGTAAAGTTCACCGGGTTTTCGAAATATTGTCCGTTATAGGTGTTTTCCAGACGCAGATATTGGGTTTCACCATTGGTTCCGTTTAATTTAATCGGCAAAGTCATTTCAAAAAAATCTACGCTTGAATAGCTTTGCGACTGATCAGCTTCAAATGCGATATGATTTCCCGACTGTTTCCATTTTATAGTATATTCCGGATAACCTTGCCCGTAGATCCAATCGTTGAAAAATCCTGTAAAATCTTTTCCGGTGGACTGTAGAAGTGAGGCATTAAAATCGGGCGTTTCCGCATAATTATAAACAAGATCCGGACGTTGTGCATATTCTTTCAGAGCCTGATAGAAAGCATCGTCGCCCAAAATCCATTTCAGCATCCGCAATACATATCCACCTTTGGAATAGGATAATCTTCCATCAAAAATCCGGTTGGGATTGGCTTCGCTTCCTTCCGGAAGATGAACGGAACCTCCCAGAACGGAAGTGATGTAATCTTTTTCTCCTGCCAGAAAATCCAAAAATTCGGTATTGGTGTTCAGGAGTTTTTCGCGTGCCAAATGTTGTCCATAAGTAGCGAATCCTTCATTCAGCCAGATATCGTTCCAGCTTCCGCAGGTAATTTTATCACCAAACCATTGATGGGTAAGTTCGTGGGCAATCAGACTTTTGCTGAAACCGCTCAAAGTGGTCATTGTTGCGTGTTCCATTCCGCCACCGAAAGTCATTTCCATATGTCCGTATTTTTCGTTCCGGTAAGGATAAGGTCCGTAATATTCTTCGAAAAGATTCATTACGGTTTTGGTCCATTCAATGTTATTAAGGATTGCAGGATTATTTGCCGATGACGGAAAAATATAATTCACAAAAGCGAATGGCGGATTTCCCATTGTATCGTTGGTTTTCACATAATTGGAAACTCCTATTGCTACAAGATACGCCGGAATTGGATAATTGGTTTGCCAGAAAGCCAGTGTTTTGTTTCCGGGAAGCTGGGTTTCCGAGATCAGAAGTCCGTTTCCTGCCGTTGAATATTGGGAAGGAGTTGTAATTTTCAGATCGAGCTTTTCGATTTTATCATTCATACTTTGTTTTGTAGGAAACCATTCTCGCGCTCCGTAAGGTTCTGTAAGCGAAAATGCAACTTTACCGTCGAAAGTATCACGGAAATATAGCCCATCCTGTGTTTCATCAGGTACACCGGAATAAGATATGGAAAGCGAATCGATAACATTTTCCGGCAATGCAGAAGGAAAATCAATCTTTATTTCTTTTGAAGAAAGTTGTGTAAAAGTGAGATTAGTATTATGATACTGAACTTCGGAAACTGCTAATGCATCGGTAAAATCAAAATAGATATCCGAAATATTTTCGTGGGGAATAAAATGTGAAGTTACTTTCCCCGAAATAAAAATTTCATCGGGATCTACATTCAGTTCCAGACGTTGATAGCGCAAATCGTAGTTCAGTGTATTGGGATTTACATTGTAATCTTCAATTTTGGAATACCTTCCTGCTTCTGCCGAAATCAGATTTTTCATATCAGCTTCTTCATTATTCTGGGAAAACAGGGAAAACGGAATTACGCAAAATAAAAGGAAATAAAGATTTTTCATTGCACAAAAATTTTGATTAAAGATAAATAAAAAACCTTTCACAAATTGTGAAAGGCTTATCAAATATCTGTATTTTAATATTTTAATAGTTCAGAACCGGTTCCAGGATGCTTTCCATCCTTTGCTTCACCTGATCTACGGAACCTGAATAATTATTCACCAATAAAGAGAAAACCAGTGTTTTCCCGGAATAGGTTTTCACGAAACCTGCTAAAGTTTTCACTTTGTTCAAAGTTCCGGTTTTAGCGTTTACCAAACCATATCCGCTTCCCAGAAACATTCTTTTCAAAGTTCCGTCCTGTCCGCCAATCGGTAAAGATTCAAAATAGGATTTGAAATATTTTTTATCCATTAATGATGAAAGAAATTTCACCTGTGCAATTGGTGTTACGGTATTGCTTCGGGAAAGTCCACTTCCGTCAATATAATTCAGTCCGGTTGTATCGAAGCCGATGCTTTCCAAATGTTCAACAACGGTGCTTCTTCCCGATTCCAAGGTTTGGTCGCCTTTTTTCTGAAAACCTACCATCCGCAAAGTAGCTTCTGCCAAAGCATTGTCACTGTGTTTATTGGTGTAATAGATAATTTCTTCAAGGGTTGGAGATTTGTAACTGCTAAGGATTTTCCTGTTTTCAGGATCAGGATCTGTCATTTTTGTTACTACTTTTCCGGTAATACCGATTCCGCTTTTCAGCATTGTGGCTCTCATATTATTGGCAAGATAAGCAGGTGCATCCGGAAGTTTGGTGGTTACGTAATTTCCGGTGTATTCGTCAGCGAATGCGAGTTTGTGCGTATAGGGCGAAATGTAGAAATATTTTTTGGAATTGTTGAACGGTGAAGATTTCACCACCAGTTTTTCTTTTCTGGGATCTACGCTATCTGTTCCGCCAACCGGAAGAAAATAGTTTTCGTGTTCCATCCACACAATATTTTCAGGAAGTCTTTCCATTTTATTTTCCTTGAAAACTGCAGTTTGGATGATGATATTACCGCTCACTTTTTTGATGCCTTCCTTCTTCATTGCAGCAATATATTCCGAAATCAGATTTCTGTACGTTGTTGCTCCTGCCTTTCCTGTTCCCAATGAAGGATCTCCGCTTCCCACGATATAAAGGTTTCCGCTGAGAATTCCGGTTTCATCAATGTTTCCGGAATATTCCAGCTGCGTTACCCATTTATATTTTTCACCAAGCAGATTCATCGCGGTTTCGGTAGTCAGCAGTTTTGTAGTGGAAGCCGGAACCAATGGAACGGACTCGTTATAGGAGCTGATTACTTTTTTAGTTTTAGGATCATATACTACAAATCCCCAAGTTGCGTTTCGCAGAACAGGATCGTTCGTCATATTATCGAGATTGACGTCGATTTTTTCTTTTGGTGATAAGATGATATGTTCGGAAGCTGCTGTAGAAGCAAAAGAGCCTGAAGGATTTTCGTTTGTGGGAGTGTAAGAAACTGTGGAACTTCCCTGTCCAAAAGCAATTGCTGCGATTATTAACGAAAACCCGGTGAAATATTTTTTTAATTTACCCATTAATCTTTTTTTCAAATTTTGCAATGGAACCGGATTGAAAAAAAAGCAAACCCGATTCAGAAAAATAATTATGTTGCCATAACCTCTCTTTCAACGATCAAAAGTAAAAATTATTATTGAAAATCAGCAGAATGACTTCTTAAAAGGCACTTAAACAATGTTAAAATTTGTTAAAAATCTACAAAAACATCTTTTTTAATGGAATGATAAGCCGTAATTTCATCAAATTCCTCAAAGCTCTGCAAAACCATTTTTTTGAATTTTTCGTAGTTTTTTCCCCGCGGAAGTTTGAGCAAAATCTGAAATTGATACAAAGTATTAATCCTTGCAATAGGTGATTTTTCCGGACCGAACACGCATTCTTCAGGAAGATATTTCCGTAAAACCGAACCCATAAACTGCGAAGCTCGGAAAACTTTATCTTCTTTCCGGTGCTTCAGCTCAATCATCAGTAATTTTGTAAATGGCGGATAATGGAATTTCTTTCGTTCTTCCAGAAAATATTCATAGATTTTTTGATGGCTTTCTTCTTTAATCAATTGAAAAACAGAATGTTTTGGATTATAAGTCTGGATCAGTACTTTTCCGTTTCCGGAAATTCTTCCTGCTCTTCCCGCAACTTGTGTAATAAGCTGGTACGCTTTTTCTTCTGCCCTAAAATCCTGAACATACACCATTTGGTCGGCTCTCGGAATTCCCACCAATTCAATATGATCGAAGTCCAAACCCTTTGAAATCATCTGTGTTCCTACGATAATATCGGTTTCGCGCTCCTCGATTTTTTCATAGAGTTTTTCGTAAGCAAATTTCTTCCGCATCGAATCCACATCCATTCTATCCACTTCCGCATCAGGAAAAATTTTGGAAATTTCTTCATGAATTTGTTCTACACCTACTCCTCTTTCGTTCAGATTTTGGGAGTGACATTTCGGGCAGAAAGACGGTTTCGCAGCTTTTTGTCCGCAGTAATGGCATTTCATCTCATTGGAAGATTTATGATATGTCATTACCACATCGCAGTTGGAGCAATATGTAACATATCCGCAGCTTTCGCATTCCACAACATTGGCGTAACCACGACGGTTGTGCAGGATCATCACCTGATTTTTTTCATCGAGGTTTTTGCGGATTTCTTCCATCATTTCAAAGGAGATATTTCCGGAAACTTTCTTCAAATCCTGTGCTTCTTTGAAGTTAATCAATTCATATTCAGGGAGCTTTACATTTCCGAAACGTTCACCCAGAAAAATGTAATGCAGCTTTTCTTTCTGCGCAGCATAATAGCTTTCAACAGAAGGTGTTGCAGAACCGAGAATGGCTTTTGCGCCGTAAAAATTTCCCAAAACCAAAGCTGCATCTTTCGCATTGAAATAGGGGGAAACTTCGCGGGGTTTGTAGGCGGAATCGTGTTCCTCGTCCACAATAATCAAACCCAAATTCTGAAAAGGAAGAAACAGGGAATTGCGTGTTCCAATTATTATTTTCAGTTCATTGCTGCGCACTTTTTTCCAGACTTCTACCCTTTCGAAATCGGTGAGTTTCTGGTGATAAAAGCCGAGCTGCTTTCCGTATTTTTTTTCTAATCTGCTGGTAATCTGTTTGGTTAAAGAAATCTCCGGAAGCAGAAACAGCACGTTTTTTCCTTCGGAAATGGTTTCTTCAATTTTTTCGAGATAGATATGCGTTTTTCCGGAAGAAGTAACGCCGTGAAGCAGAACATTTTTATCATTTTCAAAAGCCAGATCAACTTCTGATTTTGCTTTTTTCTGAACTTCGGTAAGCTGTTCCAAATCTTCGGTTTCGCCTTTATAGCTTTCAAGTCTGTCTTTTTGTAGATAATATTCTTCAACAAAGCCCTTTTCAATCAACGATTTCATATGATTTTGTGCAAAGTTTCCTTCAGCAAAAAAATCGGATTTGCGGACAGGAGTTTCCGGATTTTCTGTGAGTTTCGAGAGCAATAAAAGAAAAAATTCTGTTTGTTTCGGCGATCTTTTTAGTTTCAGTAAAATTTCAGGAACATTGGCAGAAACTGTTTCTATATTTTTGATTTTCAGATAGGAAACTTCTTTTACTTTATATTTTTCGGAAATTTTTTCATCCACTTCAATATACTGCAGATCGATCAGCGAATTGATGGTTTTTACGATTTCCTTTTTCGGAATAAACGCTTCAATATCAGAAAGATTAATCAACTGCCGAACTTCAAGAGCCTGAACCAAATACATTTCATTAACATCAAGAATTTCAAAATCAATAACTGCGTTGGGTTTCAGTTTCAGGTAGGTTTCGCTTTCCAGCTTCAAAGAACCCGGAAATGCATAACGGTAAATTTCGCCCAAATTGCAGAGGTAATATTCGGAAAGCCATTTCCAGAGAAGGATTTGGGGTTTCGGCAGAATCACAAAATCATCGAGCTGGCTGATGATTTCTTTGGGAACGAAATTTTCGGGCTTGTTTTCGTGGATTTCAAAAACAATTCCGGTGTAAATCTTTTTCCCCCGAAACGGAACTAAAACCCGCATTCCGATTTTTATTTTTTCGCATAGCTCTTCGGGAATTTTATATGTAAAAGTTCCTTTAAGATTGAGGGGAAGAATGATTTGTGCAAATTTCAAACGGAATAATTTTCATACAAAAATAGGGGAAGTTTGGGATGATGCCAAATTTAAAGTTTTAATAAAGAACATCATCTTGCCGGACAGGTTTTCAACAAAAAAACCTCATCCGCCGAAACGAACGAGATTTTGAAATAAGGATGTAATAAAAATGTATAATTTAGTTTAAACTGAAATTCGTGACAATGTAAAATGCTGCCCAAGCTGCGAAAACCAATGCAATTACCCAAACCCAAACCGGAATGGTTCTCGGATTTTCGCTGCCTTTGATGATGAAACTTTGGTTTCTTCCGGTGTCATAAGCATTGAGCATTAGCGGGATTGTTCCGTTTACTTTTTCTTTATCGGAAAGTCCTTCCAAATGGATAATCGGACCATTGCTTACTATAAAGCGCACGATTTTCAGACCTTCTTTATCATCAAATTTGCTGACGATTTTCAGGGTGTGCTCTCCATCGGTAAGTTTTGTAGTATCAAGGTTGAAGACTACAGGTGTCTGAAGTTCCGCTATCGGATCAGGCTCTTCATCGATGTAAAGAAAAACGGCTGCATTGTGCTTTCCCATAATTGAGGTTTTAAAAATTCAAAATGCTTTTTTTGATATGTTCGCGGCTTTTTTCTCCTGGCTTTACCAGATATTTTACGGAATAAAACAGGGTAAAAAGCGTAATCAGCGTAATTATGATCACAATAACCCAATCCCAATTGCTTTGCGGACCGGCTCCGTGAGTGAAATTGCGTGTGATTTCCGGCTGCTGCAAATCGCAGGCTTCACAAGCCCTGGAAGCAGTTTCCCAAAACAGGAATAACAGGATGATAATTTTATTTTTTTTCATTTTATTTCTTTTTATTTCATTGAGAGAAGTTCCTATAAATGTTTGTTTATCCTACCATTTCTTGGTTTTGTGTGTTTTATTTAATTTTATCCATAATCGCTTTTACTTCTTCGGCGGTTACTTTTTTGCCATCATTTCCCCAGCTTGTTCTTTCGTGATTGATGAGTGCGGCTACTTCTTCAGGTGTGAATCCGGCGGTAGTACCAACTGGCGGCATTATCCCGTAAGCTGGAGCCAAACCGTTGTATCCTTTCATAATAATGGTAACGTACAGTTCCAGATCATCACCTAAAACCACTTTATCACCTTTCAAAGGAGGAAATGCTCCCGGTAAACCTTCGCCATTTGCCTGATGGCAACTTGCACAATTTGCGGTGAACAGTGTTTCTCCGTCCGGCAGATTTCCACCTGCGGAATTATCTGCGGATTTTTTTTCAACTTTATACAAAAATTCTCTTGCAGGAATGCTTTTAGGAAGCTCCATTTGTTTGAGACTCAGCAGATAGGCAACCAAATCTTTTGCGTCTTTTGATGGAACAATTTTGCCCTTGATTCCTCGTCTGAATTCATCGGGGACTTTCACTTCCACATCGCCGACACCGAGTTCGTCTTTTTCCAGAAAGAGCCATTTATAAGATGGCATCACGGATTCGGGAACCACGGATCTGGGATTAAACAAATGCGAATACTGCCAATCTGTACTTGGTTGTCTTGCTCCGATACTGGTAAGATCGGGGCCTGTTCTTTCGGTTCCCATTAATGTTGCGGTATTCTGGAAGAGATTAAGTCTTTTGTTTCTTGCATAATCTGCGGATAAACTCGGGCGGTTACCGAAAACCTGATCCATATCCACATTTCTTACCTGTTGTGTATGACAGGCTACACAACCTTCGCGGATATAAATAAGTTTTCCGTTGTTTTCTTCTTCGGTAAGCGGATTGCTTCCCGGCAAAGGTTTGTAGACTTTCTGATTATTGAGCGCGGGCAAAATGCAGATAATCATCGTCAGAAAAAGGAAAAATGCTAATGCTGATGAAAAGAGTTTTCTATGATCGCTAAAAAAATCCATTATGATTGAGTTTGGTTGGATTGTACAATTTCTAAAATTTCCGCCGGAGTTTGAGGCAGCCGGATTTCTTTCCGGGGCTTTATCATTCTGTAAAAGTTATAGGCAAAAATCATATGCGAAATCCACATCATTGTTCCGCCAATCGCCCTCCATAGCCAGAAAGGTACCATCTTCACAACTCCTTCGATGAATGGCTTTTTCTCCATCCAGAGCATTCCTTTTTCGGTAGAACCAATCATCAGCGAAACGGTATAAACCAAAACGCCAATCAGTGCCATCCAAAAATGCAGACCAACCAATACACTCGGTGGTTCATAGGATGTTAATCTCGGTACTAAAGTATAGGTGAACGAAAAAAGCATAAAGGTGATAATCCCGTACATCGTGAGATGTGAATGTGCTACCGTAAAATCTGTAAAATGCCATAATAGATTTGTAGTTCTAAATGCTTCCACCGTTCCCTGCATTGATCCCGTGAAATAAAAGATTACAGAAACTACGTAAAACGGGAGAATATAGCTCCATTTCAACCGGTGCCAGGATCCGCGGATGGTCATCATAAAATTCACGCTTCCGGCAGCTACAGGAATTACCATTCCTACACTTGCCACAATTGCGATGGTCTGCATCCACCAAGGAATTGCGCTGAAGATAAAATGATGGGTTCCTATTAAAGTATAAAATAAAATCTGTGTCCAGAATGCCAAAATACTGAGACTGTATGAATAAACAGGACTATTCAGCTCCTGCGGAAGAAAATAATACATCAGTCCGAGATTGAAAAACATAAACCACATCCCAACTCCCTGATGCATAAAATATCCTTGTGTAATGGTTTCGCCCAAACCGTTCTGCCAAAAAGGAAGGTAGGCTACAAATAAGATAACCACCACAAACATCATCGCCGAAACCACATACCAATTGGAAACATAGATTTCTTCTGTTTTCCGGAATTCGATGGTTTTGATGTGATTGTAAATGCTGATGATAATTCCGGCAGCGAAAAGCAGCATTACCGGCCAGATATATTCCCGGTATTCGCCACCGCTGTTATTAATCCCCGACATCAGACAAATGCTTCCTAGAAACACTGCAGAGTTCATCAGAATCAAAGTAATATAGCCCAATTTCAAATTGAAAACTTTTGTGTTTCCAACCCTCGGAATTACGTAATAAGAAAAACCAAGCATTGCCATTGAAGCCCAACCCCAAAAAACCATATTGGTATGTACCGGTCTCAGTCTTCCGAAACTCAGCCAGCTGAGATGATCGGAATCTGGTGCGACGAATTTTATACCCAAATATTCCCCAACTGTAGTTCCTGCCAAAAGCCAGAAAATACTACAGGCGAGAAAAAGGAGAATTAATTTTTTCTCATCATCGGGAATTTTTATTCTTCCGTTTTCCTTTCTTTTTCCGGGAATAAAGCGGATATCGTGGATTTCATTTGCATTTTCTATCAAACCTCTCGGATCTTTCACATTGGTATGTGGTGAAAGCTCATTCCCTGAAAGTTGGAATTCCAGCTCGTTTTTTCGCTGTTCCAATACAGATATTTCTTCGGGTTGCAGATTTTCAATGGATTTATAAATCTTTCTGAGCTCCTTTTTTTTGAGCGTATCAGAAATCATCCGGTTCACTTTTACCAAAACAAGAATTAAGGCAAAAATGACAGGAATTGAAAAAAGTATAATGGTGATTTGTAAACCCGGTTCGTTTATAAGTTCATTCATCGTTTTGATTTTGAAAAAAGCCTTACTGATTTGCTCTTTCAAATATACAAAGACAATATTCATAAATTTATGACTGCAATCATAAACGAACTGGTCTTTTTTAAAACAGAAATTTCATCATAAAAAATGATGAAATTAAGAATCTGTTTAAATTTTATTCTATAGATTTTTTATGGGTTTTTCTTAATTTTCTATATTAAAATAAACTTTGTTTATTCTCTTTTTATAACATTAAGATTATTGATTAACATAAAAGAAGTTAAATAGCATTAACGTTCAATGAAGTCAAATCAATGAATTGATTTTTAACAAATTAATTTAGCACAATGTTCTTCATTCCTTAATGGTAAAATTAAATTACAAATTTAAACAGACTCTAAGTTTTTCAGGAATTAAGGATGACTCGTATCGCAACACAAGTATCTCTATAAAAAATTTAGATTCCTTCGGAATGACAAACATACGGTTAAAACTAAATTATTACTAATGATGGATATTCAAAAAAAATGATTTCCGCAGAAAGAAAAAAACTGCAAAATTTTTTCATTATTAATTTTAAATTTTACCCGTGTAATTTCTTCCAAATCACGTCTTTGAGTTCCGTTAAACCTTCACCTGTAACTCCGGAAATAAAAATAGGTTGCTTGTTTTCAGGAAATTCCGCTGCGATCTCTGTTTTCAGCTCATCATCCAACAGATCGGATTTGGAAACGGAAACAATAAAATCTTTATCGAGAAGTTCGGGATTGTATTCTTTCAGTTCGTTTTCCAGGATTTTAAATTCCTGATAATGGTCTTCTGCATCCGCAGGAATCAGAAATAATAAAATGGAATTTCTTTCGATATGTCTCAGGAAACGGTGTCCCAAACCTTTTCCTTCTGCTGCTCCTTCAATAATCCCGGGAATATCTGCCATTACGAAAGATTTGTAATTTCTGTAATTCACGATTCCCAGATTCGGAGTTAAAGTAGTAAATGCGTAATCGGCGATTTTGGGCTTCGCTGCGGAAACTGCTGCTAATAAAGTGGATTTTCCTGCATTGGGAAATCCTACCAATCCTACATCTGCCAAAACTTTCAGCTCGAAAACAATATAACCTTCTTCACCAGGAAGTCCGGGTTGCGCATAACGCGGGGTCTGGTTGGTGGAAGATTTGAAATGCTCATTTCCCAAACCGCCTTTTCCGCCTTTCATTAAAATGATTTCCTGTTTGTCTTCCAAGATTTCCCCAAGAATTTCTCCTTCTTCATTTTTTGCAATTGTACCAATCGGAACTTCAATATAAATATCGTCTCCGTCTGCACCTGTTAATTGGCTTTTTCCTCCGTTTTCTCCACGACCTGCTTTTACGTGCCTTGTATAGCGAAGCGGAAGCAATGTCCATTCGTGAGCATTACCTTTCATAATCACATTACCGCCTCTTCCTCCGTCTCCACCGTCAGGTCCGCCTTTGGGAATATATTTTTCCCGGCGAAGATGCGCAGAACCGGCACCTCCGTGTCCGGATTGGCAATGTATTTTTACATAATCTACGAAATTGGACATAAATTGGATATTGGTTAATGGTTAAGAGTTGATGGTTTAAAGTTGATTGTCGTTATATTTTTTTTTATTAACCGACAACTGGTAACTGATAACCGACAACTATTTTATTTTCTCTACTTCTGCGTAAAGTTTCTCGGATATTTCCGGGATTTCGCCGACTCCGTTTATTTCCACGTATTTTTCTTGCTGTTTGTACAGTTCGGCAACTTCTGCGGTTTTGGCGTAGTATTCTTTTATTCGGTTTCGGATGATCTCTTCGTTGCTGTCATCTGTTCTTCCGCTGGTTTCGCCACGTTTCAGGAGTCTTTCCACCAGAATCTCATCTTCCACAACCAAAGACAGGCAAATATCTATTTCGTCGTCCAGAACTTCTTTCACCACTTTTTCCAATGCTTCGGTTTGGGCGGCTGTTCTGGGATATCCATCGAAAATAAATCCGGAAGCATCGGTTGGTTTTTTTACCTCATCTATCAACATATTGGTAGTTACTTCATCTGGCACCAATTCGCCTTTATCAATATAAGATTTTGCGAGTTTCCCAAGTTCAGTTTCATTTTTGATGTTGTACCGGAAAAGATCTCCTGTGGAAATCTGTTTCAGATTGAATTTCTGAATTAAATTCTGCGCTTGAGTTCCTTTTCCGCTTCCGGGAGGACCGAAGAGAACGATATTTATCATGATTTTGTTTCGCTTTTAGCAATTGGCATTTGGTTTATTACCTTTAGCATTTTTAGTTAATATTTTAATTTTTTGATATTTAAAGCTAAAAGCCAACAGCCAATAGCCTACAGCAATCTAATGATTAATCCTTCCTTCTTCCAGCTGGTAAAGATCCGGAAGATTTCTTCCCAATTCATCATAATCCAAGCCGTATCCCAATACAAATTTGTTTGGGATTTCCTTCGCTACATAATCGATTTTAAATTCTTTTTGATAGACTTCAGGTTTCAACAAAAGTGTTGCAATTTTCAAAGATTTTGGGCGCTGCGTGTTTTTAAAATATTCAAAAAGGCTTTCGATGGTATTTCCGGTATCCACGATATCTTCCATTAGAACAATGTGTCTTCCTTCCACATCTTTTGTGAGATCCATTTTTTTATAAACAATTCCTGTAGATTGTGTTCCCACATAGGAGCTCATTTGTATAAAAGCGATCTCGCATTTTCCCGGATAATGCTTCAGAAAATCAGAAAAAAACATAATTACGCCATTCAGCACTCCGATAAAAACAGGAGTCTCATCCTTATAATCTTCATAAACTTTAAGGGCAATATTTTTTATAATCTCCTGTATTTCAGCATTTTTAAGATAGGGAACAAAATGCTTGTCGTGAACCTGAATACTTTCCATAAAATTTTTTAAAGAGCAAAATTAAGCATTTTTAAGGTTTTGATGAAATTCTGAAAAATTCTTTTCCATATTATTTGTGTGCCTTTTGTATTAAAACTATTTTTGTGGAAATCTAAATAAAAAGTAAATTCTATGTCCACTTACGTAGTTGTTGGTCTTCAGTACGGAGACGAAGGTAAAGGAAAAATCACGGATGTTTTATCGGCAAAATCGGATTATGTGGTTCGTTTTCAGGGCGGTGACAATGCCGGTCATACTGTTTATGCAGGAGAAGAAAAATTTGTTTTGCATCTTCTTCCTTCCGGCGTTTTGCAGTGCAAAGGAAAGTGCATTATCGCAAACGGAGTTGTGGTAAATCCGAAATCCTTCATCAAAGAAATTTCACAGATTGAAAGCAAAGGGATGAAAACCGATCACGTTTTTATCAGCCGCAGAGCGCATGTTATTATGCCTTATCACATTATGCTCGATACGTATCGTGAAGAAGAACAGGGCGGCACACAAATCGGAACTACAAAAAAAGGAATAGGACCTTGTTATGAAGATAAAATTGCAAGGGTAGGAATCCGGATGGTAGATCTGCTGAATCCTGATATTTTAAGAGAAAAAATCGAAAAAAACCTGAAGGTAAAAAACTCCCTCTTCGAAAAATATTTCGGAAAAGAGCCAATGGATGTCGATTCCATGGTTGAAGAATATATGGAAATCGGAAAACAGCTCCAGGACAGGATTGTAGATACGGAGCTGGAACTGAACGAAGCCATCCACGAAGGCAAAAATATTTTGTTTGAAGGAGCACAGGCTTTAATGCTGGATATCGATTTCGGAACTTATCCTTTCGTTACCTCTTCATCACCTTCCACCGGCGGAGTTTGTACCGGAGCCGGTGTCCCACCAACAAGTCTGCAAAATTTAATCGGTGTTGCAAAAGCCTATTGCACAAGAGTCGGAAACGGACCTTTTCCTTCGGAACTGGATAATGAACTCGGTGAAAAAATCCGGCAGATTGGTCACGAATTCGGGGCAACAACCGGAAGACCAAGAAGAACGGGCTGGCTGGATTTGGTTTCTTTGAAGCACGCCTGTATGATCAATGGGATCAATAATCTTGTTATTACAAAGCTGGATGTTTTAACAGGAATTAAACCCTTGAAAATCGTAACCCAATACAAAACCGAAGATGGAAAAATTATTGATTATTTCACTTCTTCTACCACTAAATTATACGATTACGAACCCATTTACGAAGAACTGGAAGGTTGGGAAGAAGACATAACCAAAGTCCGTTCTTATGATGAACTTCCTGCAAATGCCAAAAAATATATTGAGTTTATCGAAAATTATCTTGGCATCAATGTGTATTTGGTTTCCGTAGGTCCGGAAAGAAGCCAGAATATTATCCGGAAAGAATTATTTTAATAAAATTTTATTTTTCTATAAAACCTCAAAATCTCCCTAAAACAGGGAGATTTTTTTTCATCAATACTTTAAATATTTATACGAAATACAATATTTTACAGAATTATCCTGATTAATTATAAAATTTTGGCATATCATTTGAAAATACTGTATCTATTACCGGTAATTCATTCAAAACTAATAATCATCAATGAATTTATTTTTTTAACCTATTAAAATTTTTTGATGATGAAACATCTACTACACAATCAGGAATTTCAGCTGGATGAAATTATCTTTCAGGGGCGCAACAAACAATATGGTGCTTATGCTTTGCGGAATAATTCGGACAGAATCCTCACAAAAGCAATGTTTTTTGGTGTTATGCTTTTCGGAGTATTTGCAGCAACGCCTTTTATTGTAAACGCTTTAAGAGCGGAACCCGTGATAGGCAAAACCATAGATAATGAAGGATATATTTTCAAATATATACCGGAAACTCCCGAAGTAAAACCTCCGGCTGCAACACCACGAACTGCTGCCGTTCATACAGTCGATACCAGAACGCCAACTCCAACCAGAGATGCGCAAAACAACAATCCGCCTGCAAAAGTGGACGATTACGATAATGCTGTTCCGGGATTTCAGGAAATTAAAGGTGATCCACCGGTTCTGAATGTCAATCCGCCTTCTTTACCACCAACTGGAAACGGAAATATTAATTCCGATCCGCCTGCTGTTCCTAAAACTCCCGCCAATTCCATCCCGGAAACTGTGGATGTAGAAGCTTCTTTTGCTGGCGGAATACAGGCTTTCCGCTCAAAAGTAATACAAAGTTTCGATACTTCAGATTTTGAAGGGACAGGCGACAAGCTCTCCACAATTGTTACTTTCGTGGTAGAAAAAGACGGAACTATTTCCAATATTAAAACCAATGGAAAAGATGGCGACTTCAACCGGGAAGCAGAAAAAACCATCAAAAAAATAAAAGGGAAATGGACTCCTGCTAAACTGAACGGTCAGCCGGTTCGCAGCAATTTCAGATTTCCGATCTCTATGATGTTTGAATAAATTTTGAGAAGAATTGCACTTCCCCAGTTATCCACAGATTTTCAAAATTTGTGGATAATTTTTTATATATATAAGCGTTTAATTAACAGTATTTTAACTTTATGCAGGCGATCAACATCTATGCTTGCATTAAAAAAAATGTATTTTTGTGAATTAAATCGAGAATATGGCTAAAATCATTGGTATTGCCAATCAGAAAGGCGGTGTAGGAAAAACAACAACAGCAGTTAATCTAGCTGCAGCTTTAGGAGTTTTAGAAAAAAAAATCCTTCTGATTGATGCAGATCCACAGGCAAATGCAACTTCAGGATTAGGGGTGGATGATGTGGAATTTTCTACCTATAATCTTTTGGAACACAGTGCCGAAGCAAAAAAATGCATCAAAAAAACCGCTTCTCCGAATCTGGATATCATTCCTTCACATATCGATTTGGTTGCTGCCGAAATAGAACTTGTAGACAAGGAAAAACGGGAATATATGCTAAAGGAAGCATTGCATTCCGTAAAAGATGATTACGACTATATTGTCATCGATTGTGCTCCGAGTTTGGGTCTGATTACGATTAATGCTTTAACTTCCGCCGATTCCGTGATTATCCCGATCCAGTGCGAATATTTCGCTTTGGAAGGTTTGGGAAAATTACTCAATACCATCAAAAATGTTCAGAAAATCCACAATCCGGATTTGGATATAGAAGGTTTATTGCTCACGATGTATGACAGCCGTTTACGACTTTCCAATCAGGTAGTGGAAGAAGTGAATTCCCACTTTCCCGAAATGGTTTTTGAAACCATTATCAGCAGAAACGTACGTTTGAGCGAAGCTCCGAGTTTTGGGGAAAGCATCCTGAACTACGATGCCGAAAGCAAAGGCGCGATCCAATATCTTCAGCTTGCCGAAGAAGTATTGCTGAAAAACGAAAATTTAGTAAAAAATTAAAAAAGACGGCAGCCAAAAGCTGTAAACCAAAGCAAAATATGAAAGACAAAAAAAGAGCAATGGGACGTGGTTTGGGTGCAATTCTGAGTGCCGAATCCAAAGCTGCAATCAATTCTGCAACGGATGAAGGCGCAGAAAAATTCGTAGGAAATATTGTAGAAATTTCCATCGACGATATTTATCCAAATGCTACGCAGCCCAGAACTTATTTTGACGAAAAAGCACTGAACGATCTTGCACAATCCATCAAAAATCTGGGCGTAATACAGCCAATTACCCTGAGAAAAGACGGTGAAAAATTCGAGATTATTTCCGGGGAAAGAAGATACCGTGCATCCAAAATTGCAGGCTTGGAAACCATTCCGGCATACATTCGTCTTGTAAATGATCAGGAACTTCTGGAAATGGCTCTTGTAGAAAATATCCAGCGGGAAGATCTCGATCCGATAGAAATTGCATTAACCTATCAAAGATTGCTTGAAGAAATCGGGATGACCCAGGAAAACCTCAGTCATCGTGTAGGAAAAGAAAGAAGCACCATTACCAATTCCATACGATTATTGAGATTGAATCCGGACGTTCAGAACGCAATCCGAAGCGGAGAAATTTCTGCCGGACACGGAAGAGCCATCATCAGTCTCGAAAATGCCCAAATGCAGGATTTGCTTTTCAAAAAAATTATTTCGGAAGGTCTGAATGTGAGACAAACTGAACTGGCTTCCAACCAAATGAAAAATCCGCAGTCAAAAACAAAACCTGCAAAAGCTGCCCTTTCCAATTTTCAGAAAAAAATTCAGAAAACCCTTTCCGATACTTTGGAAACAAAGGTGGAAATAAAAACTTCTGCCAACGGAGAAAAAGGAAAAATAATTCTGGATTTCAAAAACGAGCAGGAACTGGAAAAAATTCTTTCGCATTTCAAACAATGAAGAAAATATTCTCCATAATCCTTTTACTGATTGCGGTTTCTGCTTTTTCGCAGGTGAATCCCAATGATACCATTCGCGTGGAAAATTATCCTACAGATACCCTATCTTCTGTACAACCAAAATCGGAGATAGAAGTTCTTTCCGATATTGAAGTTGCCAATTCTCCAGCAAAAGTTACCAAATACAATCCTACAAAAGCCGGATTATATTCTGCTGTTTTGCCGGGACTCGGGCAGTATTATAATAAAAAATACTGGAAAATCCCAATTGTTTGGGGCGGAATAGGAACCGGAATCGGGATTACACTTTGGAATGACAAACAATACAAACGATACCGGACTGCATTTGTTGCTGAACTGAACGGACTTCCGCACGAGTTTTCAGACATTCCCGGAATTTCCGCAGAAGCTTTGGGAAGAACTCAGGATCGTGCAAAACGGCAGCGTGATTATGCAATTGCAATTACCGGATTGGTGTATATCCTGAATATTGTAGATGCCGTTGTAGATGCACATTTGTACGAAGGAAGACACGATGCGGATTTGGCATTGAAACCAACAATTATCTACGACGAATTTGGAAATCAGAACACAAAAGCCGGACTGAGCCTTAATTTTAAATTTTAAAAAAAGAAAAAAGATAATTGTCAATTTGCTTCGCAGTGAATATTGAATTTTTTCTGTAAATAAATTAACAATTGATTCGCAAAGCGAAATTGACCATTCACAACTTTAAACAAAGAAATCTATGAAAATAGCATTAGTAGGTTACGGAAAAATGGGAAAAATTATTGATGAAATTGCGACCAAAAGAGGACATCAAATTGTTGCCCGTTTAAGCGAAACACCCAATTCCCAAAACCTGAATAATCCGGATGTTGTGATTGAATTTTCCCAGCCGGAAGCCGCTTTCAATAATATAAAAATTTGTCTGGAAAATAAAATTCCGGTCATCTGCGGAACTACAGGCTGGCTTACACAAAAACCTGAAATCGAGAAAATTTCTGAAGAAAACAACACTGCTTTTCTGTATGGTTCCAATTTCAGTTTAGGCGTAAATTTGTTTTTTGCTCTGAATGAAAAGCTTGCGGAAATGATGAAGAATTTCGATGAATACAACATTCAGCTGGAAGAAATCCATCACACCCACAAAAAAGATGCACCCAGCGGAACTGCCATTAGTCTGGCGGAAGGAATCATTAAAAACAATCCGAAATTCGATGCATGGAAACTGGATGAGACCAAAGAAAACCAGTTGGGAATTTTCGCTATCCGCGAAGACGAAGTTCCGGGAACGCACAGCATTTTTTACCGTAGCGAAGTGGATGAAATCGAAATAAAACATACCGCATTCAGCAGAAACGGTTTTGCATTCGGAGCTGTAATCGCCGCAGAATGGATCAAAGGAAAAACCGGAAATTTCAGTATGAAAGACGTGATTTTTTAGTCGGCAGCTTTCAGCAATCGGCTTTCCGCCTGAATGAAATTGTAACAAAATTTAGAAATAAATAACTAATTGCTAAATTTGTTTCGCAAGTTTAAAATATAAAAAATTAATAAAAAGCCGAAGGCAAACCGCTGAAAGCTGAATGCAAAAAATTATGAATTATTTTATTACCTATACTTTTTATGTTCTTATACTTTCCCTATTAATGGGAATTTCCACTTGGAAGCTGTTCAAAAAAATGGGCTACAATCCGCTTTTGGCGTTTGTACCTTTCTACAATTATTACCTCATCCTGAAAGAAACCGGAAACCCGAAATGGTGGAGCGTGATGTCTTATCTCCCGATTGTGGGACCAATAATGATGTCGGTATTTCATCTTTTTCTGATGAAAAAATTTGGGAAAACGTCTATATTAGAACGCATCCTTACCGTTATTCTTCCGTTTATTTATATGGCGGTTGTTAATTATAATAAGGATACGGAATTAGCTCAGGAAAAGCAGGAATTTTTGCTTCCGGGAGAAGAACCTAAAAAGAAAAAAGAATCCTTTCTTGGATCCATTACATTTGCGGTGGTTTTCGCAACGATTATCCACACCTTCATTACGCAACCTTTCGGTATTCCTACAGGTTCAATGGAAAGAACATTGCTGGTAGGTGATTTTCTTTTTGTAAATAAATTAAACTACGGCTACAGAATGCCAATGCGTCCTCTTGCAATCCCATTTCTTCAGGGAACCATAAAAGATACCGGCGAAAAAGGCAACCCGAAAGACGACCCGAAATCGTATGTAGATGCGTTAAAACTTCCCTATTTCCGATTTCCAGGTTGGGAAACCGTGAAGAAAAATGACATTGTGGTTTTCAATTATCCGCAGGATTCTGTGCATACAGCAACCGACAGGAAAGATCCTTACGTAAAAAGATGTGTAGCTGTTGGTGGTGATGTTTTGGAATTCCGTGCCGGAAAATTGTTTGTAAACGGAAAACCTGAGCAAAGAATGGGCGATCAGGAAATGCAGCATTCTTATATTGTGAAAACCGAAAATCAGTTGGATATACCTGCATTATTCAAAATATACGGATTTCTTCCTGTAAGAGAATCGCAAATGCAAAGTGGCGGATTCGAGTATGAATTTCAAGGACTTACCGATAAAATTGCTTCCGATATCAAAAAATTGCCAGAAGTAGTTTCCTTTGAGGAAGCAATAGAACCTGAAAGCGAAAAAACCCTTTCCTATTTTCCGGTAAAAGAAAACGGACAGTATGTTCCCGACGAAAACGGAAGAGTACTGAGATCCGCAAAAATCGATACCACCAATACTATTTTCCCAATTAATAAAAACTGGAACCAGGATTGGTACGGACCGTTGAGAGTTCCTAAAAAAGGCGATGTGGTCGCTTTAAACAAAGAAACACTTCCGGAATACCGCTGGATTATCTCGGAATACGAGCACAATCATCTGGAAGAGAAAAACGGAAAAATCTTCATCAACGGAAAAGAAGCCAGCCAATACACCATTCAGCAAAATTATTATATGATGATTGGTGATAACCGCGATGCTTCCTTAGATGCACGTTTCTTCGGTTTCGTTCCGGAAGAAAACATTATCGGAAAACCGATGTTTACCTGGTTGAGTATTGAAGGGGCATTTTCAGATACTTTCTCATCCTACCAAACTGATGGCTGGAGAATACGCTGGGACAGAATGTTCAAAGCTACCAATACCGGAGAAGCTCATAAAACTTCATATTGGTGGATTGCAGCAATCATTCTGATTCTGTTTTTTGGATGGGAATATTTTGCAAAATTATTTAAAAAGAAAAAAGAGGAAGAATAATCCCGCTTTACTTTGTCAAAGTTCTATATGTAATGTAAAGAAAATACTTTGACAAAGTTTTAAAAAGAAAAAATGAAAAACACCGTTCTTTTACCCGCTTTTTATTTACCGCCGATTTCGTGGTTCACGGTTTTTTTGGATGAAAATTTCGATGTCATTTTGGAACAATACGAGAACTTCCCAAAACAAACCTACCGCAACCGCACCAATATTTACGGAGCAAATGGCAAGCTTTCGCTCATTATTCCCATCCATCACAACGGAAAAAGAGCAATGAAAGATATCGAAGTTTCCGATGCCGAAAACTGGCGAGCACTGCATTGGAAATCCATTAAAAACGCTTACCAAAGTTCACCATATTTTGAGTATTATGAAGATCAGCTGAAAAGCATATTCGAAAATGAAGAAAAATCCTTATTGAAATTCAATCTCAATGCATTACGCTGCATCCAAAAAATTTTGAAAACCGAAAAGGCATACCTTTTGAACAGCGAATATTCTGAACATTCGGAAGCTACGGATTTCAGGAAAGAATTTTCCGCAAAATCCCCAAAGGAATACGGTTTTGAAGAATATTACCAAACCTTTTCAGACAAGCTGGGTTTTATTGAAAATCTTTCTGTTCTGGATCTAATTTGTAACAAAGGACCAGAAGCTACAACCTATATTAGTAACAATAAAATATATACTACCAAATGAAAAAATTAATCATTGCCGCCTCTTTTTTTGCAGGATTTGGGTTTGCATTAGCCCAAAATGCCGATGCTACCATCGATCCAATGAAAGATAAAAATCTAATGACTTGGTATCACAGCGATTTCAGCACCTCAAAAATATACGGTGTAAATACGCAAAATGCCTATAAATATTTAGAATCAAAAGGATTAAAACCAAAAATAGTTGTAGTTGGCGTATTGGATAGTGGCGTAGAAGTGGATCATCCCGGATTGGCTGCCAATATGTGGAAAAATCCGAACGAAGTCCCTAATAACGGAAAAGATGACGACGGAAATGGTTATATAGATGATATCTACGGCTGGAACTTTATAGGAGGAAAAACCGCTGATATTGATACCGATAATATGGAAGTAACCCGCGTTGTAAAAAAATATCAACCGGTTTTTGAAGGTTCAGATTCCGCACAGAACAAAGCCAATCAGGCAAAAATGCCGGAAGAATTTGAAATGTATATGAAGGCAAAAGCCATTTTTAGCGAAAAAAGTATTGAGGCTAAAAAGAATTTTGAATTTTATACAAAGCTGAGTTCTATGGTGCCAACAATGGTAAAATTATTGGGTGATAAACCTTTAACCGCAGAAACACTTTCATCCCTGAAACCGGCAGATCAGAACGAAGCTTTTGCAGCGCAGGTTTTGCAGCAGCTAATGGCAGATCCGAGTGTTACAGGAAAATCAGCAGCAGAAGTTGGAAAATATATGGGCGACCAGATGAAAGAAGCTTTGGACTATTTCGGACCACAAGCTACAAAACAATATAATCTGGATTTTGATCCAAGACAGGAGATTGTGGGAGATCATTATGATGATTATTCTGAAAAAAAATACGGAAACAACCATTATGAAGGTCCTGATGCCAAACACGGAACACACGTTGCCGGGATTATCGCAGGATTGCCTAATGGCGATCAGGTACAATATGGTGTCGCCAGCAAAGTGGCAAAAATAATGACAGTAAGAGCAGTACCCAACGGTGATGAAAGAGATAAAGATGTAGCCAATGCCATACGTTATGCAGTAGACAACGGTGCAAAAATCCTGAATATGAGTTTCGGGAAGCCGGTTTCTCCAGGAAAAAATTATGTTTGGGATGCTTTCAAATATGCGGAGGATAAGGGAGTACTTTTGGTAAAAGCGGCAGGAAATGACAATGAAAATATTGCAGAAAACATTTATTATCCTACTAATTATAAAAACGTAACTGATGCACAGCCTTTCATTAATAATATGATTGTAGTAGGCGCAAGCACCAACGATAATGAAAACCTAAGAGCAGGATTTTCTAACTACAACAAAAAAATGGTCAATGTTTTTGCTCCAGGAGAACAAATATATTCTACAGTTCCGGACGGAAAATACGAATATCTCCAAGGAACATCTATGGCTTCACCTGTTGTAGCAGGAGCTGCCGCTGTTCTTCTGGCTTATATGCCAAATCTGAAACCCAATCAGATTATCGAAGCTTTAATAAAATCCAGCAATCCGGTAACCACAAACGGATTTTCCGATTTCTCGGAAGCAGGAGGTGTAATTGATGTTGCTAAAGCTGCGGAATATGCCTATACAAATTTTTATAGCAGTTCTGCCAAAATGGATACATCAGCAAAGAAAAAGAAAGCAAAAAAGAAATCATTAAAATAAAAACTTTTTGGAGTTCTTCTAAAGTTTAAATCCGGCAAAGCTGCCGGATTTTTTATTAAAACTTTTTACAATGGCATAATTTTTTATGTAGTTTTTTTATTAATTTTATAACATCATTAAATATAATACTATGAAAAAGTTATTCTTGGCAGGCATTTTAGGAGCTACAATTATCTCCTGCTCTACTGCAAAAACAGCTCAAAGCAACCGTGCAGAATTCCTTAAACTGAAAGGGAACTGGGAAATTTCTTCGGTAAATTATGATCAGAATTACAAAGTAAAACCTTTTGATGAAGGCGCAGATGCACAATGCTGGGTTGGAAGCCAGTGGAAACTGGTTCCTAATAACTGGACAGGTTCTTATACCATTAATGGAAGTGGCGATTGCCCATCTGTAATGCAACCAATTAAATTTGAAGTAGTAAACGGAACGCAGTTTCAGTTCAAAAAAATTGCTGATGGTACAAAAGCGAAACAAAATACAGCAGGATATACACTGAGCTTGGTCAACCAATCCGAAGACAGCTTTACTTTGGAGGATAATGTAGATGGCGTTATCGTTACCTATCATTTTCAGAAAGTTTCTCAGTAAAATATTCCTTTTAAAAAAAATATAAACAATAAAAATATAAGATTATGAAATTTATCAATAAAACCAATGTTGCTGCTTTATTTCTTTCCGCAGGTTTACTGCTTACAAGCTGCGAAAGTGTACAAAATGCCAACAACCAGCAAAAAGGTACCGCAATCGGAGCCGCAGCAGGAGCTGTAATTGGTGGGATTTTAGGGAATAACATCGGAAAAGGTGGGAATGCACCTATCGGAGCTGTTTTAGGAGGTGTTGTTGGTGGTGTTGCCGGAAACGTAATCGGTTCAAAAATGGACAAGCAAGCTAAAGAAATCAAGGAAACTTTACCTGGAGCAGAAGTAGAAAGAGTAGGTGACGGTATTAAAATTACCTTGAACGAAAGTATCGTGAATTTTGCATTCGATTCTTCTAACTTAAGTGAAAGCGCAAAAACCAATCTTGATAAACTGGCAACAGTGCTTACCAATAATCCGGATACGAATATCAATATTTACGGATATACCGATAGTAAAGGTAGCGACGATTATAACCTGAAATTATCCGATCGTAGAGCTGCTTCTGTGAAATCCTATTTATCTTCCAAAGGAATTAGTTCTTCCAGAATGTTTACGATGGGAATGGGAGAACAATCTCCGGTAGCAACCAATGATACGGACGCTGGTAGAGCACAAAACAGACGTGTGGAATTCGCTATTACAGCAAACGAAAAAATGATTAACGACGCGCAACAGGGGCAGTAAGCAATCTCTTATATCATATATTAACCTTTAAAACCGCTTCGGCGGTTTTTTTATTTTAAAAATCGCTATTTTTGCAAGTGATTTTAAGAGCCTGTTTAAATTTTATTCAATAAATTTTTTATAGGTTTTCCTTAATTTTCTAAATTAAAATAAACTTTGTTTATTCTTTTTTTATAATATTAAGATTATCAATTAATATAAAAGAAAGTAAGGAAAATTGAGGTTTAACGAAGTCAAATCAATGAATTGATTTTTTTTTAACTAAATGATCTTAATTTCTTAATGGTAAAAATAAAATACAAATTTAAACAGGCTCTAAAAAGCAAATGATGAAATATCTAAAACTTCTAAGGGTGGAACAATGGGTGAAAAACCTCTTTGTTTTTTTACCTTTATTTTTTTCCGGGAACATTACCAATCACGATTTATTTATAAAAAGTATTTTCGCTTTTTTCATCTTTTCATTTGCGGCAAGCTCCATATACATCATTAATGATTATTCCGATATCGATTCCGACAGGAAGCATCCGGAAAAGAAAAACCGCCCTCTTGCAAGCGGAGCAATTTCCAAAACCACAGCTTTAGTTTTTCTCATAGGTCTGCTTATTGCGGATATTGCACTTATCCTCTTTTGTCAGGAATACTTTTCGCAGAATCTCTGGAAGTTTTCCACCATTATTATCGCTTATTTTTTAATGAATCTCGCCTATACTTTCAAGCTGAAGCATGTTGCGATTATTGATGTCTCTATTATTGCCATTGGTTTTGTGCTTCGCGTTTTGGCAGGCGGTTATATTACGGGAATCTACATTTCGCAATGGGCAATTTTACTCACTTTCGTTCTGGCGCTTGTTTTGGCGATTGGTAAAAGAAGAGGCGAACTCATCAATGCACAAATTTCCGGAAAAACCAGAAAAGCTTTGGACGGCTATAATGTGCAGTTTGCAGATATTGCGCTATCCATTAGCTGCACGTTGGCAATTGTATGTTATCTGATGTTTACGCTATCTCCGGAAGTGCAGAAACGTTTTCATCCGCGGGTTTTTTATACTGTATTTTTCGTAGTTTTTGCGTTTCTCAGATACTTGCAGCAGACTTTGGTGTACAACAAAACCGAATCTCCAACGAAGATTATCTATAAAGACCGCTATATTCAGATTACGCTTATTCTTTGGGTAATCGTATTTTTACTTCAAATTTATTTTAAGTAAATTCAGGCGACTTACTCAGTCAAAATTTTAAACAGGAAATCAACAGCACGATTTTGTATTTTACAACATCTTACTTTTTTCAAATTTCTGATGCGCAATGCTTTAATTTGATAAAGTTTTAAAAAATTTAAAAAAATAAAATTCACAGATGAAGCCGGATTTTGTACAGAAAATAACAAACTGGGGAAATTTTCCCATCGTGGAAAAAGAAATGAAATCGGAAGATGCGGTCTCAAAAATCAGGGAATTTGTAAAAACCCATAACGAAGTTATTGCACGCGGAAACGGAAGATGCTACGGCGATGCTTCTTTGGGCAAACATATTTTTTCTACAAAAAGATTAAACAAATTCATCAGTTTCGATCGGCTAAACGGTATTATCGAATGCGAATCCGGTGTTTTGCTTTCCGATGTTTTGGAAATCGCCGTTCCGCAAGGCTACTTTCTGTATGTAACTCCCGGAACCAAATTTGTTTCCGTAGGTGGCGCAATAGCTTCCGATGTTCACGGGAAAAACCATCACGCAGAAGGCTGCTTTTCCGAATATGTTCTGGAGTTTGATCTGATGGACGAAAACGGCAATATCCTGAAATGCTCCCGTGAAGAAAATTCCGGAAAATTCTGGGCAACCATTGGCGGAATGGGACTTACCGGGATTATTCTTTCAGCAAAATTCAAACTTAAAAATATTGAAACCGCTTACATAAAACAGGAAAGCATCAAAGCAGAAAACCTCGATGAAATTTTCAGGCTTTTTGAGGAAAGCGAAAACTGGACCTATACCGTTGCCTGGATTGATTGTCTGCAGAAAGGGAAAAATATCGGGAGAAGCATTCTTTTGCGCGGAGAACATGCTTTAAAAGCAGAGCTTCCACAAAATCTTTTGAAAAATCCTTTGCGTTTAAAGAAAAAATTCAGTCCTACAGTTCCTTTCTATTTCCCGAATTTTGTACTGAATTCTTGGAGCATTAAAATTTTCAATTGGATCTATTTCAATAAGCAGACCAGGAAAGAAGCGCATCAATTCGTGGATTATGAAACCTTTTTCTATCCATTGGATTTCGTAAACGACTGGAACAAAATTTACGGCAAAAAAGGCTTTATCCAATACCAGATGATGATCCCGAAAAAAAACGGAAAAGAAGGAATGAAACGCATTCTGGAAACCATCGCCAGATCCGGAAACGGCTCTTTTCTGGCGGTTCTGAAACTGTACGGAAAAGAAAATCCGCATGCTTACAACTCGTTCCCGTTTGAAGGATATTCCTTGGCTTTGGATTTTAAAGTAAATAACAAACTGAAAAACCTAATTGAAAAACTCGACGATATTGTGGAAGAATATAACGGTAAAATCTACCTTACCAAAGACAGTATGAGCCGGTCTTCTTTAACCAATTATCTGAAAAATGTGGATTCTTCTAAGTTTGTTTCTTTGCAGAGAAAACGGATTATTAATAATGGTTGATCGTTTTTGGTTGTCAGTTGATAGATGAAATTCTACAACCAACAACCAACAATCAACAATCAACAACCAACAACCAACAACCAACAACCAATCAATGATTATATTAGGCAGCAATTCGGAAATAGCACAGGCATTTGTAGAAGAATGTTTGTCGAAAGGCGAGAAATATCCGGTAATATATTTGTTGAGTTCCCATCCGGAAACAACAGAAAAATTTGCTCGGCATATCGATGTGAAATATTTGCAACAATCCGAAATCATCGAACTTGATTTGATGAAAGAAATAGATTATTCCAAGTTTGAAAACATCAGTTCCGACTTGCTTTTTTGTGCTTCCGGATTTCTGGGTTTAGGAACGGAAGATGCACTTTATGATAACGCAAATACCGAAAAAATAATTGACATCAATTACGCAAAATTAGTTCCCATCCTCAATTATTTTGCCAAAAAAATGGAATCCAAAAGAAGCGGTACAATGATCGTTTTATCATCTGTTGCAGGTGAAAGAGGAAGACAGAGCAACTTTATCTACGGAAGCGCAAAAGCCGGACTCACCGCTTATCTCAGCGGATTACGAAATTATCTTTTTGATAAAAAAATTCATATCCTCACCGTAAAACCCGGTTTTATGGAAACAAAAATGACCGAAGGATTACCGCTGAATCCGGCTCTCACAGCCACTCCGAAACAGGCAGCTTCCGCAATATACAAAGCCTTTAAAAAACAAAAAAACGTAACTTACGTTCTACCAATATGGGCAATTATTATGTTGGTTATCAGGAATATTCCGGAATTTATTTTTAAGAAATTAAAACTTTAATTTTGCGAATGGCTTTTTGCTTATAACGTATTGCAAAAAAGCTAGAAACCAAAATCCAGTTATGAAAAAACTTTATCTTTTCGATTTCGATGGCACTTTAACCTACAAAGACACCATGTTTTTGTACCTCAATTTTTATAATCCGCTGAAGTACAAAAAATATTATCTCCGCCACATTCCGCTTTTTGCTTTGGTGAAATTGAAATTAGCCGATCCGGAAAAGGTGAAAAAAAGTTTTATTTCCGCCATTCTGAAAGGCGAAAAAAAGAAAATGATAGAAGAAAATTCGCGCCGTTTTTTCGAGCATTATTACCCGAAAATTTTCCGGCAGAATGCACTCGATTTTATCAAAAACATCAATCCTAAAAATACGGAATCCTACATTGTTACAGCTTCTTTGGATATTTGGGCACAACCTTTTGCTGATTATTTTAAAATGAAACTTCTAGCAACCGAAGCCGAATTTGAAAACGATATTTTCACCGGAAATTTCAAAACCAAAAACTGCAACGGCATCGAAAAAGTAAACCGCATCAAAAAAGCGATTGACGGAAAAAAATTCGACAAGAAAATTGCATTCGGAGATACTTCTTCAGACAAACCAATGCTTAATTTTGCCAATGAAGGTCATTTCCGATTTTTTCACTAATTTCGTACTTTAAAAATCTGATTTTCAAAAAATGGAAAAAGTATATTTGGATAATGCGGCCACTACTCCGCTTTCCCCCGAAGTTATCGACGAAATGGTGAATGTAATGAAAGTGAATTACGGCAATCCTTCTTCAACACACAGTTTCGGACAGGAAGCCAAAATACTCATCGAAAAAGTAAGACGCGAAATTGCAGATTATCTGAAAGTTACGCCTGCAGAAATCATCTTCACGTCCTGTGGAACCGAATCCAACAATATGATTATCAAATCCTGTGTGGAACATCTGGGTGTGGAACGCATCATCACTTCACCACTCGAACATAAATGTGTTGCCGAATCTGTAATGGACATGAAAAAGCGGAAAAATGTAGAAGTGGTATATCTGCGTCCGAACCAGAAAGGAGATCTGGATGATGAAAAATTAGAAGAACTCCTGAAAACCTCAGACAAAAAAACGTTGGTATCGCTGATGCACGCCAACAACGAAGTGGGAAATATTATGGATATTGAAAGGGTGGCAAAAATCTGCAAAGAGAATAATGCACTTTTCCATTCCGATACCGTACAAACGGTTGCCCACCTCGATCTTGATTTTTCAAAAATTCCTTTGGATTTCGCCTCATGCAGCGCACACAAATTTCATGGTCCGAAAGGTTCCGGGTTTGCTTTTGTAAGAAAATCTACAGGACTGAAAGGCATCATAACAGGAGGTCCGCAGGAAAGAAGCCTGAGAGCCGGAACAGAAAATGTGTGCGGAATTGCAGGTCTGGGAAAAGCTTTGGAACTTTCGATGAAGAATTTGGAACAATATTCAAAACACATTCAGGAAATAAAAGATTACGCGATTGAAAGATTTTCAAAAGAAATTCCGAATGTAAAGTTTAACGGAAGAAGCTCCGAAAAAGAAAACAGCCTTTACACCGTTCTCAGCGTGCTTCTACCCTACAAAAATCCTTTAATCGGTTTACAGCTCGATATGCAGGGAATTGCAATTTCCCAGGGAAGTGCGTGTTCTTCAGGCGCATCAAAACCATCAATGGTAATGATGATGCTGCTTTCCGAAGATGAAATGGAAAACTGCACCCCTCTTCGGATATCTTTCAGTCATCTTACAACAAAGACAGATATTGATCAGCTAATTGCTGCTCTTAAAGAAATTGCTACTGATAAAATTATAGAAAATACAAATGCTGAACATAGATAAACAAATCTCCTCAGTGATAACTTTTTTGTAGATTTGTACTATAAATTTAAAATTAATTAAAAGAATAAAAAAATGGCTTTAGAAATTACAGATAGTTCATTTCAGGATACAGTACTGAAATCTGATAAACCAGTATTGGTAGACTTTTGGGCAGTTTGGTGTGGACCGTGTAGAATGCTGGGACCAATTGTTGAAGAAATCGCAAACGATTTTGAAGGAAAAGCAATCGTAGGAAAAGTAGATGTAGATAACAACCAGCAGGTTTCCGTAGATTATGGTATCCGTAATATTCCTACCGTTTTGATTTTTAAAAACGGCGAAGTGGTAGACAAAATTGTTGGTGTTGTACCGAAAGAAACTATCGCGGAAAAATTATCCGCACATTTATAAAAAAATAATCCGGTTGAAAATGAACGCTTTCCTTTTATGGAAAGCATTTTTTTTGAAAAATGTTTGCATACTATGAGAAAAGTTGTATTTTTGCACTCACCAAAAAGAAAGAAGTTCTTTAAACAAATAGGATCCGGTAGTTCAGCTGGTTAGAATACCTGCCTGTCACGCAGGTGGTCGCGGGTTCGAGTCCCGTCCGGATCGCAAAGTTTTTACAATTTTAACTTAAAAAAAATTGATCCGGTAGTTCAGCTGGTTAGAATGCCGCCCTGTCACGGCGGAGGTCGCGGGTTCGAGTCCCGTCCGGATCGCAAGCAGAAATGCAATTGATTACAAAACCCTTTAAATCCTGTGATTTGAAGGGTTTTTCTTTTTATACTGTGTAGAAAAAATTTAAAACTATATTTTATAATTTTGTTAAAGAATATTGGTTTTATTAAACATTCCGGTGTTAACCATCAGATGGTTTTCAGCAGAAATATATTTTTGTTTTGTATTTAAATTCCACCAATCCTTTCTGCTGATATTCCTCAAACAAAGCTTCTAATCCGGACATTATTTTGTCATACTTTTTCCCTTCTTTAAGTGTATAAGATGATGAGCTTGCGCGTCCTTTCAAACCTTCCATATCAAAAAACTGACTGTTTTCCAGCAAAATTTTATGAACTGCTTTAGGCCATAAAAAATCTTCGATTATTTTCTCGTTGATATTTTTCTGATTGACCAATTTTTATTCTTCGATGCTACGATCAAGAATGTTTTCGTAATCGTTTTGCAGCGGCGATGCCGTATCTCTTTCGTTCCAGGCTAAAACGATATTTCCGCCGGGTTTCAAAATTCTTTGAAATTCTGGTTTTGTTTTTTCCAAATCAAACCAATGAAATGCCTGTCCACAAAAAATTACATCAATACTTTCATTGTCAAGCTGGGTATGCTCCGAAGTCCCGTTAACACTCACAAAATTGCGGTTATTTTTAAAAAGCGTTTCCGCAGCTTCTCTCATCTCTTCATTCGGTTCAACTGCAAACACTTTAAAATTATTTTCTAAAAAAGGTTTTGACGATAATCCTGTTCCGGAGCCAATATCTGCCATAACATCCTCTTTGTTCAAGTGCAGTTTTTCCATTAAAATTTCAATCATCTTTTCCGGATATTCGGGTCTGTATTTTATATAATCCCGAACTTTCTGTCTGAATCTGTCGTAATTGTTTTCCATTTTTTTTGATTTTCAAATTGAAATTTATTTCCGAATATCACCAAAAGAATAATGGTGAAATACCTCGATGTAAATTTGTGAGCAAAATGCGTGCAGATATATTCCGAAAACCAGATTGTATTAATGAAAAAAAGATTTAAATTCTAAGAAGCATTATTAAAACTGAAAAGCAGCGTTTCTTTTACTCAAAAACCTTTAACAGTTCCGTTTGCTGAAGCACCTCATTCTTGCTCAAAATCAAATTGTAATTTGCCTGAAGCCAGCCATTTCTTACCAGAAAAAAGGTGTAAGCATCCATCAAACCTTCTTTGTATTTTTCTTCGGATTTTTGGAAAGAAAGTTTCTGATTTTCGAAATTGGCTTTCAGAAGCTCGTATTTCTCCTGGGCATTCAGGAATTGTGCCTTTATGGAATTGATGCTTTGTAAAAGGTTATTGGTTACAATTTCTTTCTCAAAATTAGTATTGATAACATTCAGCTTTGCGATTTCCACATTATTTTTCGTCTGAAATTTATTGAAAACCGGAATATTGAGTCCAAGAGAAACCTGCTGGTTTTTGTTTTGACGAAACTGCTCGGAAAATATGTCGCTTGTATTTTGCCCCAACGTTTTGTTGTAAAAACTCGACCAAGAATAAGAACCGTTCAATGTTGGAAGATAACCAGATTTTGCAATATCTACGCTTTTTTCCTGTGCTTTTATTTCTTCCTTTATTGCAAGATAAGCAGGATTTTTTTCCATAAGATTTTGCACAAAATCAGGATTTTCGAATCCGGAATAAATAAGTTTTTCTTTGTCATTCATTACAAAATCCAGTGTATCATTACGAAAAGAAAGTGCATTCAGAAGATTAATTTTGGAGATATCCCGCTGATTTTTTGCGGAAACCCATTGTTCTTGTAAAGTTCCGAGATTGGCTTTGATATCGTAAATATCACTTTTCGGGCGGTTTCCTATTTCCACTTCTTTTTCTGTACGAGAGATTTGTTCTTGGATTCCGGAGATTTGGGTTTCCAAAACTTCCAACCAGCTTTTCGCATTCTGATAGGCAAAAAATGTTTGGATAACATTCAGCTTCACCTCATTTTCAGCCTGTTTTTGTCTGTAAGTAACGGTTTCTTTGTTTATTTTCGAAAGAGAAATATTCAGGAAATTCCGCCAATTGAAAAGTTCCCAGTCCGCCTGAACGTAAAACTGATCGTATTGTGCATTCAGTGCTTCACGCTGATTATTGGACTGATTAATCGTGGATCCGAAACTGTAATTATGGCTGATTCCGGCATCTGCAGAAGGCAATAACAATCCTTTCGCTGCAGAAATATGTCGGTCCGATTTCTGTATCGTAATGGTTGCCTGCTTAATCAGCGGATGATTGGCAACGGCATAATCCAAACATTGCTGCAAATCCCAAGTTTGCTGAGCTGGAAGAAAATTGATCAGTAATATGAAGAATAGTTTTTTCATAATTGTGAATTATTAATTGTGAATGGTTAATTAATAATTGACTATTAACCATTAATAATTTTTATTCGTATTTCAGATATTTGACAAGGTTGATTTTGGTAGCGCGATATGCTTTGAAACTTACGACGATGAAAGTTAAAATCAATAACAAAAGCAGGCTTAAAACGTAAGGCCAAACCGGCATATCAATTCTGTAAGCGAAGTCTTTGAGCCATTCATTCATCGCATAATATCCGAACGGAAAACTGATTAAAACTGCAATTGTACAAATCAGCAGAAATTTTTTCGTTAAATCCCAGACAATGATTTTTTCGTCTGCTCCCAAAGTTTTTTTGATGGCAACGTCTTTCAGTTTTTGTTCGATTAATAATGATGATAAAGCGAATAATCCCAACAATGCTACAATTAAAACAATGATATTAAGCGTTGTGAAAAGCTGTTGTTGTCTTTGGAATTTTTCATAGGTTTTGGCGAATTTTTTATCAATAAAATTATATTCAAAGGGATAACCTGGTTCTGCTTTGGTCATCCAAAACTCTTTGATGCGCTCCAAAGTTCCGTTGATATCATTTCCGCTGAGTTTTATTTGCAGATTTCCTAAATTATTTTTCACCCAATTTCGGTCGTAATTGAACATCAGCAAAGGTTCCACAGGTTGATCGACACCGGTAATATAAAAATCCTGAACAACGCCGATAATTTTGTTTTTCTCCGTTTTTTCTCCCCAACCTGGTAAAACTTCTTTACCCACAGCCTGGTCTTTGTTCCATCCCATTTCTTTAATAAATGCTTCATTGGCAATGACTCCGGAAATGGTATCGGAAGCCAAACGAAGATCTAGATTTCTTCCTGAAACAAATTTTATTTTATAGAAATCCAGGTAATTATAATCGATTCCGCCGGTTCCAACTGAGCTGACCGTTTTTGTGGTGTCTGCTGCATTTTTTACAGATGTTGCATTGATTACACCATCACCAATTCTGAAAACAGAGCCTGTGATATCTTCTACACCTGCAATTTTGGAAACTTCGTTTTTAAGACGAAGGTATTTTTTGTAATTATAATTATTTTCCCAGTTTGTTTTTTTGAAATCAATCTGGATAACTTGGTCGCCTTTGAAGCCCAAATCTTTATTCATCATATATTTTACCTGAGAATGGATGATTAAAGAACAAATAATGAAAAACGAAGAAATCACCAGCTGAAAAGTTAGGATCGAGTTTCTGAGCCAAACTCCGTCTTTACTTCGGGAGAAATTACCTTTTAGGGTATTGATTGGTTTGAAATTCGATAAATATACAGACGGAATAATCCCTGAAAGCAGTGTGAAAATCAGTAAAAATACTGCCGAAAATACAAAAATCATCGGATTATTGAGTTGCATTTCCTTGCTCAAAAATTTATTATAAGAAGGAAGCAAAAGTTCCACCAAGGAGAATGCCAGCAAAAATGAAATAAAGCAAATAATAAGATTTTCCAATAAAAACTGAGCGATTACTTTGGATTTTGAACTTCCGATTGCTTTTCTAATACCAACTTCTTTTGCACGCTGTGCTGCCTGAGCAGTTTTCAGATTGATGAGATTAATACCCGATAAAATCAGGATTAGTGCCGATAATCCAAGCAAAATCATAATCGATTTTTTGTCACCCTTTTCTACTCCTTCGCTTTTTGCATCGAGTTTCATTTTGCTGATCGGCATTAGGAAAACTTCGGAATGATTTTTTTCATCATATTTTTCTCCCCATTTTTTCATCATTATTTTTTCCTGCTCCACATATTGATCTGTAAGTTTTTGTTCTAATTTATGAATATCCGTTCCCGGCTTCAATTTGAAATAGCCAATATAACTGTGATTGGTCCAGTTTTTATCAAACTCGCTTTCGCTCAGTAAATTAGGATGTTTCATTACAAATCCCGGTTTGAAAACGGTATTACTCTTCGGAAGTTTATAAACTGCAGTGATGATATATTCTTTATTTTCTTCATCATCCATTTTCACGGTTTTCCCGATACTGCTTTTGTATTCGTCACCGAAAAGTGTTTTCGCGGTTTCTTCGGAAATTGCCATTTTATTATCTCCGTTTATTGCATTTTTATAACTTCCTGCCACTTTTTCGTAAGGAAAAAATTCGAAGAAAGAATCTGTAACTCTTGCATTGGAAGTATATGCAGATTTGTTTCCTGCGATCAAACGGAGGTTATAATTGCTCCACGAATTAACAACCACATAATCCTCTATCTCATCGAATTTTTCTTTAGAAACCGCTAATTCCGGATAGCTGGAAACTACCATCATTCCAAAAGAAGGATTTTTATTTTCTACGAGATAAATATTTTCTTTATTCGGAACCCAATCTTCATACGATTTCTCGTCCTGCCAATGGATGAAAATCAAAAGGAAAACACATAACCCAACACTCAATCCCAAAACATTGATGATTGTAGAGAGCCAGTTTTTTCTGTAATTGATGAACGCTATTTTGAGCCAGTTCTTTATCATAATTTTTAATTATTAATTGCAAATGGTTAATTAATAATTGACAATTAACCATTAATAATTATTATTCGTACTTTAAATATTTCACAAGATTGACTTTGGTTGCTTTGTATGCTTTGATGCTCACAACTGCAAATGTCAGGATCAGTAATAAAATCAAACTCAGGACGAACGGAAAAACCGGCATATCAATTCGGTAAGCGAAATCTTTCAGCCATTCGTTCATCAGATAATAACTGATCGGAATGCTGATTAAAACGGCGATCAGCGTAATCCAAAGGAATTGTTTTGTCAACCCAACAATCAAAGTTCCGTCTGATGCGCCTAAGGTTTTTCTAATTGCAACGTCTTTTAATTTTTGTTCAATCATTAATGATGATAAAGCAAATAATCCGAGCAATGCAACCATCAAAACCATTGCATTGAGGATTGTGAAAAGCGTTTGCTGTTTTTGATATTTTTCAAACGTTTTGGCGAACTGTTTGTCAATAAAGTATCCATTAAAAGGATAACCCGGTTCTACTTCATTCTGCCAGTATTTTTTAATTCTGTTAACGGTTCCGTCAATATCATCCGCTTTTATTTTTAATAAAATATTGCTGACATTAAATCGTTTACAGCTGGTTTCTTTGTAATGAAAAAACGCCATTGGCTGAACTTCGGTTTTCAGACTGCGGATATTGATGTCTTTTACAATTCCTACAATTTTCCAGTTTTTGTCATAATCAAATCCAGGATGATAAGTTCTTTGCATCGCCTGTTCATTATTCCATCCGAATTTTCTTACAAAAGCTTCGTTTACGATCATATTGCTAATGGTATCGGAAGCCAGATTGGGATTCAGCCAGCGTCCTTTCAGCAATTTTACATTCATAAACTGCAGATAATTATAATCCATTGCACCGTGTTCTACCTGAATGCTTTCTTTCAGATAATCCATATTAGAATTACTCTGATTGCCAGTTGCAGGTGGAGCTTCTGAAAAAGAAATGCTTTCTACACCTGGTATTTTTGCCATTTCGGCTTTTAATCGCTCATATTTTAGCCAGGGTTTTCCGTTGTTGTATTCATTAAAATTAATCTGGTAAACTTGTTTCCCGTCATAGCCCAAATCTTTGTTCATCATATATTTCACTTGCTGATGAATGATAAGTCCGCCAATAATGAAGAATGAAGAAATGATGAGCTGTAAAGTCAGGATTCCGTTTCTGAGCCAGATTCCGTGCTTGCTTCTGGCAAAATTTCCTTTCAATGTTTCGATGGCTTTGAAATTAGCCAAATACATTGCTGGAATCAGTCCCGAAATCAAAGTTACCAGCAAAACCATTATGAACGAATAGAAGTAAATATGCCAGTCGTTCATTACGATTTCTTTGTTAAAAAACTTGTTGAAGCTTGGCAAAAGAAGCTCTGTTAAAGCCAAAGCCAAAATATACGAAGCGAAACAAATCAGAAAGGTTTCCAGCAAAAACTGAAGAACCAATTTTGATTTTGTGCTTCCGATTGCTTTTCTTACGCCGATTTCTTTGGCTCGTTGCGAAGCTTGTGCAGTTTTCAGATTGATGAAATTGATGGCAGACAAAACAACAATCAAAACCGAAAGCGTGAACAGAATCATCATCGTTTTGAAATCGCCTGTCCCGAACCAGGATGCTTTTGCGTGTAGTTTTATCTTGTCCAAAGGTGTAAGCAAAGAACCATCAGGACCGTACAAATCCAAGAATTGTTGCGGTGTCATTCCGGAGTTTTTGGAATCTATTTCTGCACGATAATCAATCACATCTTTTTTGAATTTTGTTTCAAATGCTTTTGGATCGGCATTTTTTTTCAGTAAAAAGAAACATCCGTAGTTGAAATTTCCCCATTGTTCTTTATCATTCTTCATCTGTTCAAAAGGAGTGATAATGAACTCCGGCTTTATCTGGCTGTTTTCTTCCGGCAATTCATAAACGGCAGTTACGATATAATCTTTGTTATCAAACTTTACAGTTTCTCCGGCAACATTGGTTTTTCCGAAAAGATTTTTGGCGGCTTTTGTGGAAAGTGCCATTACCTTATCGCCTTTCAAAGCATCCTTATAACTTCCCGAAACCAGCCTGAACGGAAAGAAGTTGAAAAAATTTTCAGATACAGACATCCCGTCTTGTTGATAAGCCGTTTTATATTTCGTGGTCATTTTGTAGCCCATTCCCGAACCATTGAACAAAACGTAATCTTTAACCTCCGGAATCACTTTCACAGCACGTTCTGCCATTGGATAGGAAATATTATTTCCGTAATCGTTTTCTTTTTTATAATACGTCTGAAAGGCATAAATATCGTCTTTCTTCGGATTCCATTTTTCATAGGATTCCTCGTCGTTCCAATGCATCAGAATAAGCATAAAACCTGTGAGTCCAACCGTTAATCCAAACAAATTGATAAAGGTGGAAAGCCAATTTTTTTTATAATTAATGAAAGCAATTTTGAGCCAGTTGTTTAGCATAATTTTATAATTGTAAATTATTAATGGTTAATTGTTAATGAACTATAATTGATAATTAACAATTAATAATTACTCAAAGTTTTTGGCATCTGCTTTTTCGAAAACGTCTTTCCGTTGTTCGGAATGTTCTTCACTGAAAATTTCGCCGTCTTTCATATTCACAATCCGGGAAGCGAAACCTGCATCATAAGATGAGTGCGTTACCATTACAATTGTGGAACCTTCGCGGTGAAGTTCTGCCAGAAGATTCATCACTTCGTTTCCATTGGAAGAATCGAGATTTCCTGTTGGTTCATCGGCTAAAATTAATTTCGGTTTTGTTACCAAAGCTCTTGCAACGGCGGCTCTTTGCTGTTGTCCTCCGGAAAGCTGTTGCGGATAATGCTTGGCACGATGGCTGATGTTGATTTTTTCAAGAATTTCTTCTACTCTTTTTTTTCTTTCTGAAGAAGATATGCCGTTGTAAATCAGGGGAAGTTCTACATTTTCATAAACCGTTAGTTCATCAATCAGGTTAAAATTCTGGAAAATAAACCCGATGTTTTTCTTTCGTATCTCGGATTTTCCCTTTTCACCAAGCTTTACGGTTTCTGTGTCACCAAATTTGTAAGAACCTGAAGATGAGCTGTCTAATAATCCGAGAATATTCAGGAAAGTGGATTTTCCGCAACCGGAAGGTCCCATTATCGCAACAAATTCGCCTTTTTTGATGTTTAAACTTACATTATTGAGTGCGTTGGTTTGCACATCTTCTGTTTTATAGATTTTGGAAAGGTTTTGAATGTTTATCATTTCATTAATTTTTTTGAAAAAGTTATTTATTTTTTATATCTAAAATCTCATATTTTTTAAGTTCGGAATAATCGGAAGTGATTACAGTTTCGCCTGCTTTCAGCCCGGAAGTTACCTCGTAATACATCGGATTTTCCCTTCCTAAGCTGATTTCACGTTTTTCGGCTTTGTTTCCGTTTACCACAAAAATCCATTTTCCGTTGGTGTCTTTGTAGAAATTTCCTTTCGGAATCATCAGGCTTTGCGTATCTGCAGACAGCTTCAGTTTCACTCCGAAAGTCATCCCGATTTTCAGGTTTTCCGGTTTGGAATCCGTAAAATTCAGCTCAATGGAAAACTGCCCGTCTTTCACTTCCGGAAGAATTTTCGTGATGATGACTTCGTATTGCTTTCCGTTATTATCCAGGCTTCCTTTAATGCCGTTCTTCAATTTGTTGATGTAATATTCATCCACTTTTGCAACGAGCTTGTAACCATCCATCAGATCAATTTTTCCGATGCTTTCACCGTTTGTAAGATTTTGTCCGAGAGAAATATTGAAGGACGACAACCTTCCTGAAGCTGGTGCCATAATCAGGAAATTATTTTTGTTGGAGCGAAGAATATTCAGACTTTTTTCCATTTGAGAAATTGAAGTATTGACTGCCGAAATTTGGGAATTCCTTGACGCTTTTTCGCTTACCGCTCCTTTTTCTACAATCTGTTTTCTCTGTTTCTGATAATTCAGATTTTGAAGCGCAATATCGTAATCTGTTTTTCTCCCGATTTCCGCATCGTACAATCTTTTCTGAAGATTAAAAGCCTGCAAAGCCGTATTATAATCATTCTGCGATTGCAGCAATTCCTTATCCTGAGCAAATTCCTGATTTTTCAGTTCCAGAAGCGTGTTTCTCATCTGGCTGATCTGCTGCATAATTCCCGTTTCCTGATTCAGATAATTAAATTCTGTATTCGGATTATAAACCCTTGCAATCGGCTGTCCTTTTGTGAGTATCTGTCCGTCTTCGGCAAAAATTTCCTTTACAGCTCCGCCTTCCAGAACATTGACCAAGGAAGAATTTAATGATTGTGCCTGAGCCGTTACCATCAGCATATCCTCAAATTTTCCGCGACTTACTTCATCAGTTTGGATATCATCCGCATTCACATTATAGGTTTTTTTCTGGTTTATAAAATACCATCCGAAAACTCCACCCGCAATTAAAGATATTATTGCAATTAAAATAAATTTCAGTTTCGATTTCTTTTTTATTATTTTCGTATCCATATTTTAGATAACTGTTTTATTCACAAACAATTACACAACATCAATACCATAAATTTATTTTGTTGTAAATGATTGAAAACGTGAACAAATATAATTGAAACGCTGAAAAAACTGTTCATTATCGAACACTTTCTGTACGGAAACGGACAGATTCTATAAATGATGATGGATTTTAAATATGACTTTATTTATTAAAATACAGTCAATAAGATGACTAAATTTATATTAATACAGTCAGCAAACTGACTAAATTTACATTAATTTTGTCAGTTATAATTATTTTTCATATCTTTCAGCTATAATTTAATAAGATGAGAATCCCAAGATACCTGAAAAAAATAATCGAACAAAACCTCCATAAACAAAAGGTTATACGGATTTTTGGAACAAGACGTACGGGAAAATCTACAATGCTGAAAAGTATTTATTCTGATTATTCTGATGATGCGCTGATTTTGCAGGGTGAAGATTTGAGAGTGCAGGAACTTCTAAAAGACCGGAGCATCAAAAATTATGAGCGATTGATTACTGATAAAAAAATTCTGATGATTGATGAAGCGCAGGTAATTCCCGATATTGGAAACATTCTGAAGCTGATGATCGATAATATAGAACCTCTAACTATCATCGTTACAGGAAGCAGCAGCTTTGATTTGCAAAATTCCTCCGGACAGCCTTTGGTTGGCAGAAATCTGGATTATCAGATGTTTCCCATTGCACAATGCGAACTTTCTGAATCCGAAAATCTTTTGGATACCAGAAATAATCTGGACGAAAGACTGATCTACGGAAGCTATCCTGAATTATGGCATCTGAAAACGCTGGAAGAAAAGCAAAACTACCTGAAACAACTGGTAGAAAATTATTTGCTAAAAGATATTTTGATGTACGAAAATGTTTTGGGTTCCGATATTCTATACAAGCTTTTACAGCTACTTGCCTTCCAATGCGGTAATCTGGTTAGTGTAAACGAATTGGGCAATACTTTGCAGATTAGTAAAAACACGGTAGATCGTTATTTGGATCTGTTGTCGAAAGTTTACATTATTTTCCCAATAAGCGGATACAGTAAAAATCTGAGAAAAGAAATTACGAAAAGCAAGAAATGGTACTTTTACGATAACGGCATCAGAAATGCGCTCATCAACAATTTTAATATCCTTTCCCAGCGCAACGATGTTGGACAATTATGGGAACAATATTTCATTTCGGAAAGAATAAAATACAATTCTTCCCAATTGTATTACCCTCAATATTATTTTTGGCGAACCTATGACGGACAGGAAATCGACCTTTTGGAAATCGATAATTATCAAAACATCAAAGCCCGGGAAACCAAATGGAAATCGGACAAAGCAAAAATTCCGGCAGCGTTTGCAAAAGCATATCCCGATGCAGAATTTACATTAATCAATCAAAATAATTATTTAGACTCTATTATCTGATGCGAAAAAAAGAAGCCCATATTTTAATTGTAGATGATGACGAGGATATTTTGTTTTCGGCAAAAGTCTGGCTCAAGAAATTTTTTACGGGAGTAAGTTGTCTCAGTCAGCCGAAAAATATTCTGAAATTTTTATCTGAACATCAAGTAGATACAGTTCTTTTGGATATGAATTTCCGGAAAGGTTTTGAAAACGGACAGGACGGATTGTATTGGATGAACGAAATCCAAAACGTTGAACCCCAGCTTCCGATTATTCTGATGACGGCTTACGGTGAAGTAGAATTGGCGGTTGAAGCCCTGAAAAATGGCGCTTCGGATTTTATACTCAAACCTTGGAATAACGAAAAATTATACGCTTCGGTGAATCTTGCCGTGGTTGTTTCGAGGAAAAATAAAAAGCTGAGCCAGTGGGAAAATATCAGCCAGAAAAGCAGTCAATATCAACTCGAAACCAATTCTGAGCAGATGAAAGATGTTCTGGAACAAATCCGAAAAGTAGCACCAACGGACGCAAATATTCTGCTTTTGGGAGAAAACGGAACCGGAAAATTTGTTTTAGCAGAACGCATTCACGAACTTTCGGAAAGAAAAAACCAGCCTTTTGTCCATATCGATTTGGGAAGTCTTTCAGAAAATCTTTTCGAAGCCGAGCTGTTCGGTTACAAAAAAGGTGCATTTACCGATGCGCACCAGGATTACGCCGGAAAAATTGAAAATGCACAGAACGGAACGGTTTTCCTCGATGAAATCGGAAATCTTCCGCTTCATCTTCAGACCAAATTATTGAGTTTGATCCAAAATAGAAAATTGTCAAGAATTGGAGAAAGTAAAGAACGGCAATTGGACGTGAGGTTTATTTTTGCTACCAACGAAGACCTGAAAAAAGCTGTTGCTGAAAACCGTTTCCGGCAGGATTTGTATTACCGCATCAATACCGTTGAAATCCATATTCCTGCATTAAGAGAACGACAGGAAGATGTGAAAATTCTCGCTGAATATTTTCTGGAAAAATACCGGCAAAAATATCACAAACCGAATCTGGAGCTTGCAGAAGAATTGCTGCTCGAACTCCAAAATTATCCTTGGTTCGGAAATATCCGAGAACTCGACCATTGCATTGAAAGAAGCGTAATCCTTTCCAATGAAAAAAATCTGAAGCTGCTGATGCCTCAAAACGAAGAACGCGAACAGACGATTATCAACCTGAATATCGAGGAAATGGAAGAAACGCTCATTAAAAAAGCATTGAAAAAACACAAAGGAAATATTTCTTTGGCAGCAGAAGATTTGGGACTTTCCAGAGCGGCGCTTTACCGGAGAATGGAAAAATTTGGGATATGAAAAAAAATCAAATCATCTGGTTCATTTACATTTTATTGGCGATGGTCAGCGGAATTTTGGCGTATCATTTTTATCTCGAAGAAAAATGGGTGAATCTTATTTTGTTTTTTTTATTGGGAATTGGCGCTGTTTTTTTAGCCAATAACGCATTGCTTTCCCAGATTTCAAAAGCCGAAAAAATAATTTTATCAATTCGGCGGAAAGATTTTTCGTTATTTCCAAAAGAAGAAGATGCAGAAATGCTGGATAACGCTGTAAAATTATATTATCAAAGCAAGGCGGAACATCTCTCCGTATCTTCATACAAGCTGCTTTACGAGGGGATTCTCAATCAATTGGAAATCGGATTGATGATTCTTTCAGAAAACGAAAAAGAATGGGATGTTTTTTATGTAAATCCTGAGTTTTTGGAAATTCTGCAGGTTCCGAAATATAATAAATGGGATCTGTACCAAACCAAAATCCCGGAATTTTACAATATTATTGAAAAAACCGATTATCAAAGCTTTCAGGAGTTTTTCGATGTTTCTATCCGCCAAAATTCCCGACAGTCTTTTTCGCTGCGAACAAAGCAGGTTAAAAGTCCGCAACACCATTTCTACATCATCACTTTAGAATCGGTTCAGAAAATTATCGAACAGAAAGAAAAACTGGCGTGGAACAACCTGATGAAAGTAATTTCCCACGAATTACTGAATACTTTAACACCGGTAAACAGCCTGATCCAAAATTTGGAATACATTAGCAATCAGGAAATTGTAGATAAAAATGACCAGCAGGAAATGAAGGAAAGTCTGATGATTATCAGTTCCAAATCGAAGCAGCTGCTGAATTTTGTGGACAGTTACCGACAGGTTGCTGAACTTCCGAAACCTGTTCTGAAGACTGTTTCCTTGAAAAAAATTACGGAATCCGCTCTTCATTTTTTGAAGACTGAATTTGAAAACAATAACATCCAATTGATTTCTAATCTGGAAGAACAGAAAATATTTGCCGATGAAAAGATGATTGAAAGATGCATCATCAACCTTTATCTGAATGCCGTTTTTGCGGTTTCCGAAAACCACGAAAAAATAATACGCACGGAAATAAAATCCCACAACAAGCGCATTTTCCTGAGCGTTACCGATAATGGTTCCGGAATACCGAATGATATTAAAGACAAAATTTTCCTTCCGTTTTTCACGACCAGAAATGGCGGCTCGGGAATTGGTCTTACTTTGAGCAAAAGCATTATGGAAGCGCACAAAGGATATTTAACACACCTGAAAACTGCTTCCGGAGCTTCGTTTGAGATGTGCTTTCTGGAGTAAGTTTGGTTCAAAAATTATTTCCAGAATTCGTCCTGATAATCGTCTTTTTCATCGGAATGGATTTTGTCCAAAGCACTACCAATATCCTGCAAATCTTTTTCGGACAAGTTGTTTTCCAGATGTGGAAACCATTTGCGTTCTTCAAAACGAATATGGTTTTCCAGAAGATCGGCAAAATCCAAAAAACATTGATGATGAGAATTTTCTGAAATTTTGTAAACCAAATTTTCAATTTGCCGGTGTTCCGATTTTACACGTTCAGAAAGCACATCATCAATATACGGAAAAAGGATTGTCTCCTCTTCCCGGAAATGCTCTTTCAAATGGGATTTCCAGAAATATTCAACGTATTTTTGGATTCGTTTTGCTTCGGTTTCTTTTTTTATTCCCTGCCGGATTTTCCAGCTGCACAACAACCCGAAATGATGATCACGGGAAAGCTGAATGATATTTTCGTTGCGTTTCATTGTTTTTTCAGAGTATTTATTGATAAAGCTTAACAGGTTCTGAAATCTGTTAAGCATTTAAATTTACGGAAATCAGGCTTCTGAAAATTCTTTTTCCAATGCTACCGATTTCGGAAACAAAATATTATTTTCCAGATGAATATGCGTATGCAGATCATTTTCAAAATCCTGAAGCATCGCAAATGTTACCCGATACGTATTACAGGCATCTGCAGGCGGATTGTAATTTTGGGTAAGCTGAGCGATTTTCGCAAATCTTTCGCCTTCTACTGTATGCTCGTGCTGCATCATATTCACAGGATTTTCCACCGTTCCGAAATGCGGTTGCGAAAGTTCTTCTCCACTTCTTTGTGCTGCTACCATTTTCCTGATAAACGGAAACAAAATCAGCTCTTCTTTCTTCATATGTGCTGCGAGATCTTTTGCGGATTCATCAAACAAATCCCGGATTTCGAACAATTCAGGATGCTGATTCCCGTGAACTTTGCAAAGTTTATCTAAAAACGCCTGTAAAACGGGAGTTTTCTCTTCAACATACCGGTGATGTGTTTTTTCCACATAATCTGCAAGAAGATCCAAAGGCCAGGTTTTGAAATCAATTCCAGCTGATCCGACAGTCGGAATGTTTTCTAATTCCTGATAAATTTTTTCTTTGTCTATTTCTTTTTTTTCGCAGGCTTCTGCAATTGTTCTTCCGCCTTTGCAGCAGAAATCGATTCTGTATTTTTTAAAAACAGCGGCTGTTCTGAAGTCTTCTGCTACTATTTCTCCTATTAAATCTACTTTGATATTCATTATACAATTTTTTTATTTTTTTTTTTTTAAATCAATTCGTTTGGTTTGTAAACCTCACAAGTTTTTGCAATCTGTGAGGTTTTCTTTATTGGCGCTTTATTTTTTCAGTGAAAGAATATATTTCACCATTAATTTAGCGTTGTCTTTGCTCATTCCGGAATGTGGTGTCATCGGGATTTCGCCCCAGTTTCCTTTTCCGCCATCGATGATTTTATTAGCGAGCATATCGATATCGGCTTCCGTATATTTCGCGGCTACATCGTGATAAGAAGGACCTACCAATTTGGAATCTATTTTGTGGCAGGACAAACAATCGGTGCCTTCCACCAGCTTTTTCCCTTCTTCTTCGGGAGTTGCAGCTGCAGTGGTGGTGGCAACCGCAGGTTCTTCCAGCATTACATTGGATTCTTTTTCCGGTGCAGTTGCTGTGGTTTCGCTTTTTGAGCAGGAAATTACTGCAAGAGCGGAAAGTACGGTTGTGAAGATCAGTTTTTTCATTTTAATATCAATTTTAAAGTTACTATTATTTTAGTTGGTTTTTAATTTGGTTCACGGTTTCATCAATATTTATGGTCAAGCCTTCTTTCTGATAGATCAAAAGTCCGTCTTTGGAAAAAACGCTGATGATATTGGAATGCGAAAAATCCATGGGAGAGATCTGCTTGTATTTTACGGCTAAAACATTTGCCAGTTCTCTTGTATTGGCTTCGCTGCTTCGGATAAAAAGCCATTGTTCATCTTCAAGCTTATTGTTTTTCAGGAACTCACGCATTTTTTCCGGAGTATCACTTTTCGGATCGATGGAGATCAGAACATAGCGCAGATCTTTCGGATCTTTGTGGGCAACTTTGGTTTCTATTTCTTTCATATCCAATGTTAATCTTGGACAAGCGGTTTTGCAGGAAGTGTAGATCATCACCATTACCAGTACTTTTCCTTTGAGATTTTCCAGCTTAATTTTAGTTCCGTCTGCTTTTTCCCATTCCGATTGCAGATTGAAAATAGAATTAGGATTTGTAGAATATGCCTTATTTTTCTGGCAGCTTCCGAATATTAGGAATACTGAAATCACAAGGCTGATATTTTTAATTAGCTTTTTCATATTTTTTAATTTAATTTTCCGCATCTTTTGCACAACGGAATCCCATATTGTTTCCGGTATAATTTGCTTTTACACTTCCTCTCATTGCAAATCGGATGAATGCTGCATAATTCCGCAAATCGGATGAGGTAACAGAAGCGCCTGCACAAAAAAGGGTTTCGTTGGTCGTGTTGTCTTTTCTGGATTCTCCCGTTATCATCACCGAGCTGAAATCTTCTGTCCATTCCCAGATCGTTCCGTACATATCATATATTTTCCATGCATTCGCAGGATGCTGCTTTACCGGTTTTTTATAATTATTTTTCTGCTGGTATAATTGTAAAATATGTTGTGTAAAAGCCGGATCTTCCGTCGCATCTTTCAGATTTTCGCTGGCTCGTGCTGCGTATTCCCATTCGTCTACAGTCGGCAGTCTTTTTCCTGCACTTTGCGCATAAGCTTTTGCTGCAAACCACGAAATATTGGTTACAGGTGCATCAGGACTTATATCTTCCGGAATTTCAAAATCGTTTTTCCAGTTTTTCAGGTAGGTAGAATCGGCGTACAAACGGATAATTTTGCTTTTGCTCCATTGAGGGTTGGCTTTCAGAAAGGTTAAATATTCCGCATTGGTTATGGCAGTTTCGTCCAGATAAAAGGAGGAAACGTAAGTAAGACTATCGCTTTCTTTTCTGACAAATGCGCGGTAATAACCGCCTTCTATTTTCTGCATTTTCTTTTTGCTGGAAACTGGCGACAATTCTTTCTGCACCGGTGTTAGATGCTGTTCTGCTTCTTGATTTCTTCCGCAGGAAAACATTAATAAAACCAATACGATGCAAAATGGATTTTTCATTTTCTGTAACTCATTATTTCAGTGGAAATCAAAAGCTTTTCAATTATTTATTAGATTTATACACTTTATGATTATCTGCTCCTACAACTTTTATTTTTCCTAAAGCACCTTTGTTAAAAGCTCTGAAAATCGCGTGATCCACAATTATATATTCTCCCGGAACAGTTGCTTTGAACTCTACAATCGCAGCACCACCTGCCGGAATTACGGTAGTCTGAACATTTTCGTTCACTTTACTTCCGCCTTCCATATATACTTTGTCGAAAATTTCGCCGATAAGGTGGAAAGAAGATGTTAAATTCGGTCCACCATTTCCTACAAAAAATCGAACGGTTTCGCCTGTTTTCACTTCCAGCTCCTTATCACCCAAAAGTCCTGTTGTGCTCCCGTTGAAGACTACATAATCGGGAGTTTCTGCAATCGCTTTGTCCATATCGAATTCCTGCAGTCCTTTTTCTCCGAATTTTCCTTTGGTATAGAAATCTCCCTGCATAATGTAGAATTCTTTGTCTACTTTTGGAAGTCCGCCTTCGGGCTCAATTAGGATCAGTCCATACATTCCGTTTGCAATGTGCATTCCTACCGGTGCAGTTGCGCAATGATAAACATACAATCCGGGATTCAGCGTTTTGAAATTGAAAACGGCTTCCTGTCCTGGTGCTACGAAAGTGGCTTCTGCTCCACCACCAGGACCATTCACGGCGTGAAGATCGATATTATGAGGAAAGACGGAATTTTCGTTGTTTTTCAAATGAAATTCAATCTCGTCTCCTACTCTTGCACGAATAAAGCTTCCGGGCACTGTTCCACCAAAAGTCCAGAAATTGTATTGTGTTCCGTCTGCCAGCTCGCCAGTTTTTTCGATGGTTTCTAATCTCACGATGAGCTTTTTTGCAGAGCGGTCGCCAATTGGAGCCGGAACTAATGGTGGAGATGTAAGTACGGCTTCTTCTGCATTTCCGGAAGTTTCAATCTGTTCTGTGTCTGCTTTTTTTCCGGAAGTTTCGTTTGGATTCTGCTTGCATCCGTTTAGTATTAGCGTAACGGAAATGGCAGCAACAAGCCAGAGATAAATCTTTGCTAGATATTTTTTGCACCCTTTTTCAAAGGACTGAATATTCGTTTTCATAATGCTTACTTTTTAATGTTAAATTTTGCTAATCTTTACAATTGATTAAGCGTAAAAGACCGTGTTTTCGGGGAGTTAATGGTTTTGCCGTTTTCATTTTTGAAAAATTTTGGGAGTTAATGATTTTGATTAAATATTTTAATACCTTTTTATCTTTTATTATTTTAAAATATTTTATTTCTTTAAGAAAGTTAAATGCGCATCCAACGGATCGAGGAAATCTACAATCCTGGAATTTTCCAACATATTCTTCAGTTTTATTCTGATGTTTTTAAACTCGTTATGAATCGGGCACGGATGCATTTCTGAGCATTCCTTCAAACCTAAAGCACAGCCTGTAAAAATCTTATCGCCGTCCATTTCTCTCACAATTTCGGATAAGGACTGATTCAGATTTTCATCATTCAGGAAAAAACCTCCTGTCGGTCCTTTCGCAGATTGCACATATCCTTTCCTGCTCAGATCCTGCAATATTTTTGCAATAAAATATTCCGGAGAATCAATTCCTTTTGCAATTTCTTTAATACCAATCCTGCTTCCCTGCTTGGTTTGCTGGGCAATGAAAATTACGGCTCGGATCGCATATTCACAGGTTTTGGAAAACATTATCTTTCTTTTTTCTTCTACAAAGATAATTTTATTTTTCAAATAAAAGAGTTTTTTATCTTTTATTTTGAAATGATTTTTATCAGTCTATTTTTTAGGAGGCAAAATATACTTCAAACCAAAACCAACGGACGTGAAATTCATACCGAAATTAAAGCTGTTTTTTGCGCTTTTGCTTTTCTCCTTTTTCAGTGATGAATATCCAATCTCTCCCACTGTTGCAACGATTTTCCAACGTGGATTCAGGAAATAATCAATGCCCGGCTTTATATTGATTCCGTAGGAAAAATAATTGCTTTCGGATTCCGTAGAAACCGAAATTGCGTTATCGGCTATGGTTACTTTATTTTTTATCTTTCCGAATTCCAGAGGAACATCAAGTTGTGCGAACAAGCTTAGCTTTTCATCCAAAACCCAAAACTTCCGTAACGAAGGAATAACGACAAATGCCGAAGAAATGTCTTTAGAAGACTGCCATTGCGCTGCACTGATCATTTTTTCCGAATCCAAAGTTTCACTTTTGTAGCCTACACTTCCGGCAATTCCCCAATTAGGAGCAAAAAAATAGCCTACAGTAGGAATAATTCTGAATGATTCGGTTTTTGAACCGGCATTCTGGTCTTTTACTGACGAGTAAACAATCTGTCCGCTGATAAAAGTAACGTTTTTCGGAACCTGCGCTCTGCCGAAACCTGCCAGAAGTATGCAGCAGCTGAATAGTAATTTTTTCATAACGAAATATTTTTGAGATTTATCTTTTCATTAATATCCGAAATCACTTTTGATTTTTTGTTTTTTTGTTATCTGAATAAAAATGCCTGCAAGAATCAAAGCGACTTTTATACTTTCGGCATAGATAAAATAATCGTGCAGCAGAGTTGGCGGCATTGGTTTCCCGGCAATCAGCGCATCAGCTCTCGCATCCAAAACCGGAAGCATCCAGAATTTTTCCAAAAGCAGAATTATGGCAAGAAGTGCGGTGATTATCATCACCGGTCTCGATAATTTTTCTTTGTATAAGATCAGATTCAGAATGATAATCAGTACAATTCCGAGCTGGATAGAGGTGGAAATCCCAAACATTATTTTTCCCAATCCCAATGCAACAGGAAGGGTAATCCCGGGAACAAAGAATTTAAACGGGGTCTCTAAAAAACTGATGCTCAGAACAATTCCGAACCAAAAACATAGCAAAGCAAAAACAAGTGGATACTTAATCTGGAGTTTCATTTCTTTTCAATTTTTCTATTGCAAAGGTAGATTAAATTTCAAATAAAAGACAAAAAGGTATTTTATTTTACGGCTGATTTTTATCATTAAATAATCTGAAATTTCAGCAAATATTGCAACCCATTTCCGTTACAGAAAAAGTATGGCAGGTACCACCACTTTGAAGAGTTCCGATTTCTGTTGTAAAGAAAACGAAACGAACCGAAACGGAGTTACAAAGAGCAGTTTCCGGGAAAATTTCGCTTTCGTGAAAAGATAGACTATTCCTAAATCATTCCATAAAAAAATGTATAAATTCTTCGTATTCATCAGTCTTTTGAACATTTATCATGAACAGCTAAAATGAAAAAACAAATTAATATCTCAATAAGAGACATTAAACAAAAAAATTAGTATCTTTAGCAAAAAATTAATCTATTCATTATGCTTGTCAGAAAACTATTATTTATTATTTCCGTATTCGCAGTTACTTCATCCAGTATGCAGGCACAGAAAGTTGCAACTTATCTGGATGAGAGCCAGCCCATCGAAAAAAGAGTGGAAGATGCGCTTTCGCGGATGAGCACTCAGGAGAAAATAAGAATGTTGCACGCACAATCAAAGTTTAGTTCCGCCGGAGTTCCACGATTAGGAATTCCAGATTTTTGGGCAACCGACGGACCACACGGAGTTCGTCCCGAAGTTTTATGGGACGAATGGGAACAGGCAGGATGGACCAATGATTCCATTATTGCATTCCCGGCATTAACGGCTTTGGCTGCAACCTGGAATACCAATATGTCCTGGCAATACGGAAAATCTTTAGGTGAAGAAGCCCGTTTCCGCAGAAAAGATATTCTGCTCGGTCCGGGTGTTAATATCTACAGAACTCCGCTCAACGGAAGAAATTTTGAATATATGGGAGAAGATCCTTTTCTTTCCTCGAAAATGGTGGTTCCTTACATTCAGGGAGTACAGTCAAATGGTGTTGCCACCAGTGTAAAGCATTTTGCACTTAATAATCAGGAAATGTTCCGCCACACCAGCAACGTAATTGTGGATGACAGAACACTTTACGAAATTTATCTCCCGGCTTTCAAAGCAGCAGTAACCGAAGGCGATTCCTGGACCATTATGGGAGCTTACGACAAATATAAAGATCAGTACGCCAGCCAAAACCAATATCTTCTGAACGATATTCTGAAAAAAGAATGGGGATATAAAGGTGTTGTGGTTTCCGATTGGGGTGCTGTAAACAATACACAACAGGCAATTTTCAACGGATTGGATATGGAATTCGGAAGCTGGACAAACGGTCTTTCCGAAGGTGCAAGTGATGCTTACAGCAATTATTATCTTGCAAAACCCTACCTCGATCTCATCAAATCCGGAAAGGTAGGAACTAAAGAACTGGATGATAAAGTGAGAAGAATTCTGCGTCTGGCTTTCAAAACCACGATGAATACCCATAAACCACTTGGAAACATAGGTTCTGCAGAACACATTGCAGCAGCAAAAAAAATTGGCGAAGAAGGAATTGTACTTCTCAAAAATGACAAAAATGTACTTCCCATCAATCTTTCAAAAACGAAAAAAATTGCTGTAATCGGTGAAAATGCCATCAAAATGATGACTGTAGGCGGAGGCTCTTCCTCGCTAAAAGTAAAATATGAAATATCACCATTGGACGGAATTAAAGCCAGATTCGGGAAAAACGCAGAAGTAAAATACGCAAGAGGTTATGTAGGTGATGTCGGCGGTGAATACAACGGTGTAAAATCCGGACAGGATCTGAAAGACAACCGTACACCTCAGCAATTAATAAACGAAGCGGTAGAACTGGCGAAAAATTCGGATTTCGTGATTTTTGTAGGTGGTCTTAACAAAAGTGATTTTCAGGACAGTGAAGGAAACGACCGCAAAAGCTACGGACTTCCTTACAAGCAGGATGATGTGATTTCTGCGCTTGCGAATGCCAATAAAAATCTTGCTGTAGTGATGATTTCTGGAAACGCAGTAGCAATGCCTTGGATAAAAGAGGTTCCGGCTGTTGTGCAAGGTTGGTATTTGGGTTCAGAATCGGGACACGCATTGGCTTCCATTTTGGCAGGAGATGCCAATCCATCGGGAAAACTGCCTTTCACTTTTCCTGTAAAACTGGAGGACAGTCCGGCACACAGTATCGGCAATTATCCCGGAGATCCTGAAGAACTGGCTGCAGGAAAAGGAAAAGATCAGAAAAATCCGATTAACATTACGTATAAAGAAGGAATTCTTGTGGGATATCGCTGGTACGACACCAAAAATATCAAACCGCTCTTCAGCTTCGGACACGGTTTGAGCTATACAACTTTTGAGTTCGGGAAAGCGGTTTCGGATAAAACCGTGATGTCGAAAAATGATAAAATCACTTTCAGTGTAACGGTAAAAAACACGGGTACAAAAGCAGGTGCAGAAGTTGCACAGCTGTACATTAAGGATATAAAATCCTCCGTTATGCGTCCGGAAAAAGAGCTGAAAGGTTTTGAAAAAGTATTCCTGAATCCTGGTGAAACCAAAACGGTAACCTTCACTATCGGAAAAGACGCGCTAAGCTATTTTGATGCCGATAAACACGATTGGGTTGCCGATCCGGGAGAATTTGAAGCGCTGATCGGAAACTCTTCTGATAATATAGAAACCAAAGTGCAATTTACTTTGCAGTAATATTTTTAACATTTTTTGAAACTCCGCCTAAATGCGGAGTTTTTTTTGATCACATCTCTGCAATTTTTATAAAATATCAGGTGAAAAGCTGCATTACTACTCTATCGGCACAGATTAAAGGGATTGTAAAATGGGTGATAAAAGTGTTCCGTAATTTTGTCAATAATATGCAGAAGATTTCCGAAGTGATGAAATCAATATTTTTTGTTTTTTTGAAAATTTTTGTTGGAAAGTTTTAAGTTTTGGTTTGCTTTTTATTCAACAATAATTTTATAATATCCATTTTCTTTGGTTGAATATTCTCTATTTGGAAATTTTTAATCCTATAGCCACCACATTTTCCGGTGATTTTTGAGGAAGTAACTTTGAAATTAAATTCTGTAACAGGATCTTTCATTAAGGTAACCTCGTAATTTTTTGTTCCATCGATCCAGCCAATTTCCAATACTCCAATTTTGTAATCTTCTTGTAAGAATAGTTTCATATCCTTAGTTGTTCCGTTCCCGTTGTTTTCTTTGACACTTATTTTCGATAGATCCAACCCACCGTTTTGGATCAGGTTTTCTCCGGCAGAATTTACAAATTCGAATACTGTACTGTCCGGTGGTGTAAAGCATGAGTATCCATCATCGTCTTTACAGTTCAATAAAAATAGATGGGCTAAAACTGCCAAAAATCCTAAGATTAATTTTTTCATTTTATTGATGTTTTTAGAGCTTGTTTAAACTTTATTCAGAAATTAAATTTTATCAAAATTACACTTATTTGTATTGGGGAAACTGTTTTTATAAATTTTAAACAGGCTCTAAATAATCTCATAATAAATTAACGGCTATATACTTTTATTAAAGAATTAATGAGTGAACTCTGAAATTACCTTTCAACAAAAGAATTCTACAGTTCAGTTTGTTTTTTTTGTTTTTGACTTCCGAGGAGAGTAGTTTTGCTTCATCAAAATAAAAAATTATGAATACAAAACTTTTCTTTACTTCTTTTTGTCTGCTTCTAGGTCAGTTGTTTTTAGCTCAAATGGATGACCGATTTTACCAGCCGAGCAAAGCAATGAGACCATTTGAAATGAAAATTTCGGAATCACTACAATTCCCTGTAGAGCAAGACACCATTACTGCTTTCATCTCAAAACCGGAAACAAAAAAAATAGCCAAAACCATTTTGTTTTTTCATGGCGCAGCCGGAAATGTTACAACATATCAATACATTACAAAACCATTAGTGGAAGCAGGTTATCAAGTGGTAATGATAGATTTTCGCGGATACGGAAATTCTACAGGAAAACCTACACACATAAATGTAGCAAGTGACGGACAAAAATTATTTGATGAATTGTTGAAGCGTGATGATATTAAGAACACAAAAATATACATCTATGGCGCATCTTTGGGAAGTCAGATTGCAACACATTTGGCGAAAGATAATCTCAAGAAAGTTTCAGGGTTGATTATTGATGGCGGAATGTCCTCTTTTGCGGATATTGCTGCAAAATTTGCTCCTCAATACAAAGATTTTATCCAGCAAATGCTCTCCGGAGTTTACAAGGCAAAAGAAGATATTAAAGCAACTGAAGGTCTTCCAAAGCTTTTTATTTACAGTAAAAATGACCAAACGATTCCTTTTGAGCAAGGTCAGGAAATGTACAATAATGCCGCGTCACCAAAACAGTTTCTTGAATATTCCACCGATCATCTTGAAGCCATGAAAACCAATACTGACGAGGTTTTAAAAGCGATTGAAAAATTATAAATCTGAAAGGAAGGTGTTTTCGGCGGCGGCTTCGCCGCCGCCGAAAATCTCAATACTGGAAAATCAATATAGCAAAAATCGGCGGAGCCTTTGGCTCCGCCCGAAATACTAAAAGAAAAATTAATTACTTCGCTTTCAAAGCATCGGTATAATTGATTTTCCCTTTCTCGCTGTATTCAGTGATTTTTCCTTCCTGATCGATAAGTACATTCAGATTATCGTTTTGGGCATCATAAAGAATTGTGGTTAGATACGCCGGACAATCATGCTGGCGACATCCTGTAAATTTGTAAATTCCGGCTTCTGAAACAATCGGGCTTTCCACATTGAAATTTTTGAGGATTTCGTCATATTCCGTTCCGGTTATTTTCCGAAGGCGGTCTGCAAAATCACGATCTTCAAAAATCTGTATCTCATGAGGATATTTGCCTTCATTAGAAGTAATAATATTGGCGTTTGAAAGGGTTTCCGGTGCAGCGATATTTGTGGAATCCGTCTGTTTTACTTCAACAGAATCTTTGGCAGAAACAGATTTGTCTGCTTTTTTGTTGCAGGAAAATAATAGAATTGAAAAAGCAGCAGCAGAATAAAAAATGTTTTTCATAATAGGATGAAATTAAAATGTGAACTGCCGAGAGAAGTGCTAAAAATGTACCAATTCCCTATAACGAATAAAAAGTTTTCGGCGGAGCTTTGCTCCGCCGAAAACCCAAATAAACTATGAGAAAATAATTTATTCAACCTTGACAAAGTTTGAAACTTTGTCAAGGTTTATAGGTTTATTTCTTCAACTGAGCATAACTTCTTTGGATAAATTCCGTCAGTTCTTTTCCTTTCAATAAATTCTGGGAAAGTTTTGCCAAATCCAAAGCGTACTGAATTTTTTCTTTTTTCCCGTCTGCATTTTCGGATTTCAGAAGTTCGGACGCAAATTCAGAATTGGAGTTTACCACCAGATTGTACATTTCCGGGAAGTTGCCCATTCCCAACATTCCGCCACCGCCGGTTGCCTGCATATCTTTCATACGGCGCATAAATTCCGGTTGCGTAATCACGAAAGGCGCATCATCGCTTGACAAATCTTCCAACTGAACGGTCAATTTCTGATTGTTGACCGCTTCTTCTATTTCTTTTTTCAAGGTTTCCTTTTCGGTATCGTTCAGTTTGGCGATAATCGGTTCATCTTTTTTGATGAGGTTGTTGATGTGGTCGGAATCCACTCTTGCGAAACGGATGTTCTCTTTTGAGGTTTCCAGTTTCTGAATCAGGTGCGGAACAATCGGCGAATCCAGCAGCAGAACTTCGTATCCTTTGTCTTTCGCTGCCTGAATGTATGCATATTGTTCGTCTACATTAGAAGCGTACAGAATCACAAAGTTTCCGTCTTTGTCGGTTTGGTGTGTTTTGAATTTTTCTTCCAGCTCGTTCCACAGATAATATTTTCCGTCGGTGTTTGGATAAAGTGCAAACTTATCAGATTTCTCGAAGAATTTTTCTTCGGAAATCATTCCGTATTCAATCACGATTTTAATGTCGTTCCATTTTTTCTCGTAATCTTCCCGGTTGTCGTTAAAAAGCGAAACCATTTTGTCCGCAACCTTTTTGGTGATGTAGGAAGAAATTTTCTTCACTGCACCATCGGCTTGAAGATAAGAACGCGAAACATTCAGCGGAATATCCGGAGAATCAATCACGCCTCTCAACAACATCAGGAAATCAGGGACAATTCCTTTTACTTCATCGGTGATAAATACCTGATTTTGATAGAGTTGAATTTTATCTTTTTCGATATTCAGCGTATTGTTGAGTTTCGGGAAGTACAAAATACCGGTGAGGTTGAACGGATAATCTATGTTCAGATGAATATGGAACAGCGGTTCCTCAAACTGCATCGGGTAGAGTTCGTGATAGAATTTGGTGTAATCTTCATCGGTCAATTCGGAAGGAGCTATTGTCCAAGCCGGAGTCGGATTGTTGATGATGTTGTCCACTTCTTCAGTTTCCGGTTTTGCGTCTTTGGGAGCATCTTCCGGAAGAGGAAGTGTTACGGTTTTGGTCCCGAATTTAATCGGCACCGGCATAAATTTGTTGTATTTTGCCAAGAGTTCTTTAATACGGTAATCGTCCAAAAACTCTTTGGAATCTTCCGCAATATGAAGAACAATGTCGGTTCCACGGTCGGTTTTTGTATCGGTTTCTTCCAGTGTGAATTCCGGGCTTCCATCGCATGTCCAATGTACGGCTTTGGTATCTTCTTTATAGGATTTGGAAATGATTTCCACTTTATCTGCCACCATAAAAGCAGAGTAGAAACCCAATCCGAAATGACCGATAATTCCCGAATCTTTTGCGGTGTCTTTGTATTTTTCCAAAAATTCTTCGGCTCCGGAAAAGGCAACCTGATTGATGTATTTTTCTACTTCTTCACCGGTCATCCCAATTCCCTGATCGGAAATGGTAAGGGTGTTTTTGTCCTTGTCGATTTTTACTTCGATTTTCGGATTTCCGTATTCCACTTTAGCTTCACCAATGGTGGTGAGGTGTTTTAATTTCAATGTGGCATCAGTCGCATTAGAAATCAGTTCTCTCAGGAAAATCTCGTGATCGCTGTAGAGAAATTTTTTAATCAGCGGAAAAATATTCTCCACTGAAACGTTAATATTTCCTTTTGTCATAGTATGTTGTATTATTTATTTCTGAACTTTTTTTTCAAAAAAAATACCATTGAAATGCGTGTGACAGATTGTCATTTTTTGGAATCGTAAAATAATTAAAGTATTGCTTTTTGATTTGCGAATTATCAATTTGTTTGAGTTTGAACAGTATTTATTTATCAGTATTATATCTGTATGAATAATGAAAACTTAATCATTAAGGCTTAATTTAACCTGTTGTGCATTTTGGTGCATTTTGGTGAATTTTTCAATATTTTACCCTAAATCCCTAAAGGGAATCTTGAAAAATTCTGTTTCATCCTTTAGGATTGAAGTAAAAAATGAGAATTTTTCTTGCATACAGATGTTTTTGAATGCTAAATGCACAACAGGTTTATGTATATATCCAATTAAAGTTTTCTTGTAGGTATTGATCAAATTCAGAATTTCCGTTTTTATTAATAAAACAATGGTATTGAGATTTCGAATCTCATTAAAAAAATCTGCATAAAGTCCAAACTTTGCGTTAAAGTCAAGCTGTTGGTAGGTCAATTTATGGAGATTACGTTGTGGTTGCATCAATTCGGATAATTATAATTGGAAATTGTATTACTACACTACTATAGGTTAAACTAGATCTGATTCTCTACATCTTCTATCGTATGTGCTATAATCATTCTGCTTCCAATAGATTTAAAATGCTCTTTCCCGCAATGGATTTTTCCTTTCTCTATTGGTCGTAATGCTTCATTGAAAATAGTTCCTTTGGATTCTGTAATGAAGTATAACTTTTCACCACCATTTTTGTTGTACAATATTGCCCAGTCGGGATTATAAGTTCCTAATGGCGTGGGAACAGTAAACCAACTTGGCAATTTGGTGTATACGCTTACATTATCGCTCTGCTCAAACTCTTTGGAAAGGTTTACTTCTACTTCAGAATCACACACGTTGTATTCATAAACCGATTTGGTGGCTTCGGTCATATATTTACTGATATAGCCAATCGTATCCTCCTGTTCAATCAATTTTTGATCATAATACGATTCATTTCCTATTTTTTGATATTTGATTCCATCTACTATAAACAATCGCTTTTGGATATTAATCACATCCATACAGCTTTCTATAAATGCTTGGGGATTGATTTTAAAATAATTGATAACTCTTGGCTCTAAGCCTTTTAATATCTTAACAATGGTTTTGCGGGTTAAATCGGTTTGGTTTTGAAGATAGGTAACAATATCGGGTACATTTTTTACCGGTGTGCTGATATGTTCTACATAGGTTTTTAAATCGCCTTCGGTAGATACCCCTGCTTTTCCAACGGTTAATTTTCCTTTAACAAATTCTACTTTGGATTGCTGATTCATCACATTATTATTGATAGACTTTATGCAGTTTTCTATCAATTGAGCAGAATCAAACTCCACTTGATAGATGGTTTTGTACTTGATAGAATTCCAAAGTGTTTTAAAATCTTCAGACAAATAAACTTCTTTTCGAATTTTGACATCCTTTCTGTCATCGTTGTTTTTAATTTCCAGCGAACCTGCTACTTCTTTAATTCTATTGATGATTTGCTTTGCAATATTTTCTTCAAACTCCTGCCCTAAATCTACCGTTCCTCCTTTTACGGCAACTTTTAGGCTGTCTTGTATTTTTCCTTTTTTATCTACGTAACCTTGTTCTATAAAATGCTGATATATTTTATCGGAAGTTTCTTGTCCTAAATAGACTGGCTCATCATTTTCATCCAATGAAGCAACTACAGTATTGAAAGATTCTAAGACCAAATACCCAAAACGAATACCGGTATCCTCCGTCAATTCTTTTTGATAGCCTTCTACAAATTCTGTATAACTCTCATTGACAATGGTGGTTAAAATATTCACGTTTTCATCGTATACACATTCTCCTTTTTGATCAACCGAAATACGCAATCCCCGCCCAATTTCTTGCCGCCTTCGTATTTCCGAAGTCCCCATTTCTTTGAGTAAACATATCTGGAAAACATTGGGATTGTCCCAGCCTTCTTTAAGTGCCGTATGCGAAAAGATAAAACGCACTTGCGAATCGAAACTCAACAATCGTTCCTTGTCTTTCATAATCAATTGATATGTGTCTTCATCGGCTTTTACAGAACCTGTAGTGTCTTTAAAGTATTCATACTTATCTTTGCTATTGGATTTTTTGCCTTTTTTGTCGATGGAAAAATAGCCTTTATGAACTTCAGAAACATCCACATTCTGATCCTTAACTTCTTTGAAAAGCGATAATTTATATTTTGGATATTGAATAATGCGGTTGTATTCTTCTTCAAAAATGGCAACATAATCTCCATTCGTAGGATTGCCCTCGTCGTCGTATTGGCGATATTTGGCAACGCTATCTATGAAAAACAAACTCAATACTTTTATACCTTTGGGATTGAGCTTTATCTCTTTATCCAAATGTTCCTGAATGGTTTTGGCAATGAGTTTTCGCTTAATGGCTGCATCATCTATTCCGCCCAATGTTTGTCCCGATTGTAAAAACTGACCGTTGGAAAAGGAAATAAATTCAGGTTCTGTACTGATTTCGTTTACGATAAATCCAAAATACTGATCGAGTTTGGTGATTTCGTATAAATCATTACCCTGTTTTATTTCTTTGGTGTTTCCATAATTAAATCTAATTCTTTTTTTGAAAACACTCCTTAAGTTTTTATAATATTGTGTCCACTTTTTGCTGACGATTTACATTTAAGAGTTTTGTAAAGTGATTTTAGTTCAGTAACATTTCTCAACCATACTATTTTTGGTTGCTCTCTTCGTCTGTTACTGAACAAGTCATTTATTTGGGAGAATGAGGTTTCGGTCGAAACAAATTCAAACTTAATCAACTCATATAAAATGGTCTCAATCACAACTTTTTTCGCTTCGGGAGTAAGACCATTTTTGAAGTTTGGACGATTTTTGAATTGAAACGACATTTCTTCTTTCTTTGATGGAAAGGTAATTTCTAATAGTTTTTTAAAATTAGCATCTGATAGAAAATCTAAATAATTGGAATGGAAATCTTTAAAAATTTCAATATAAATTTCTCGAATGATGATTCCGTATTTTGCGAAATGGTTTTTTTCAATTTTTGATGCATCTTCTAAATCATTGAAATCTCTAAAAAGCAATCCAACAAGTGTATTGATGTAGTCAAACTTATTTTTTGATAAAATATATTCCTGACGCAGTTGATTTTGAGATTCTTTTTTTTCTAAACTTAAAGCCGAATAAAGTTCATTAAAAAAAGAAATTTTCCTTGTTCTACCGTCTTGCTGAATCACGGGAACCGTCATTATACCTTCTATTTTATTAGTAAAATTGTAATTGGTATCAGTAATAAAGTAATAATAGGCTATAAGATAAAAATAGTCCCCTCTATCATAAATGTTTTGAAACATATCAAATCTCACAATCTTATCTTTCGTCAATCTCAATGAATCAGGAAGCCAAATCTTCCGATAAAAGAAATACCTAATCCTCGAAAAGGGATAATCCTGCACATTTAATGTTTGGTTTGCATCTTTTCAATCAGGGTTGTTTCCAATTTTCGGTACAAATCCGAAAACGAAAAATTTTCTTGTCTAAATGGAAGAAATCGTATCATTTCAAATATCTAAAACTATGTTATTAATGGTACTCACCTTTCGTTCATCGACAATTTTGGCATAAATTTCTGTGGTGGTCACATTTTTGTGTCCAAGCATTTTGCTGATTAAATAAATATCTGCTCCTGCCTCCAATTGTGCAACTGCATACGAAGTTCTAAAATTGTGAAATGTCACCTTTTTAGGAATTTTAGCAGTTTCCAACCATGAGCGTAAATTGTCGTTCAAAGAATAATATTGGATTCTGTCAAAAACATATTCAGTTCTAAACTTTCGTTCACCCATCAAATTTCTAGCTTCCTTTGAAATGGGATGATATTGCAAAGCGGATGTCTTTTGCATTCTGAAATAAATATAATCAGTTCCTTGTCTCTCGGTAACATCTACCCATTGAAGATTATAAATATCACTAAAACGGATTCCTGTGAGGAAAGCGAAAATGCAGTATTTCCTTAAACTTTCATCTTCACATTCAGTTTTAAACAATGTTTTACATTCTTCTAATGTCAAGAAATTTTTCATCACCTCTTCTTCCTCAATCCATTCAATCTTATTCTTGAAGTTTTCGGAAAGATAGTTCTCTTCATAAGCCTTTTCCAAACAAAGCATAAACTGAATAAAATAACTCGCAGCAGAATTTCTTTTCAGCCTATGTTTATCACTTTTCAAATATTTTGCATTCAATAATTTTGCCTTAAAATCTTCAATTAGTGCCTTGTTGATTTCGTTAAAAAATTTGTGAGTGTAAAATTTCTTGAAGTAGCCATAACTTGCTTTTATAGCTCCTTTAGATTTTGTAGCATTATTTGCCATCTCTTCAAAATAAACAGAAAATGACTTCTTTTTATTTTCAGCCAATTCAGCAGTTTTCAATTCTGCTTCTGTGTAAATGTCAGGTTTGGTAATTTCTTTAAAACGTTTTGCACGATAAAGTTCTACTAATTCAAGGGTTTCTTTATTGTGCTGCTTTTGTGCAGATGAAAGTGTAAGACTTTTTGTCTTTCCTTTTTTATCAAAAACCAATTCGATTTTCGATTGCTTTTTGCCGTTGGAATCCTGATAATAAACGGTTTCGCTTTGAAAATCATTGTAAAGAAAATAACTCGTTTTTTCAAACCTTGTTTGCTTACCCGTCTTTCTGTTGAATACGGGCGGATAAAAATTGAGTGATAAATTGCTTTTATTTCCTTTAACAAGCTTCTTTTGGATTGTTACTTTTTTACTCATGATTGAAAACTTTATTTACCAAGTCTTTAGGAACGAAAACGAATTTTCCTTTTTGTATTTTAGGGATTTTGTTTCTTTTACAAATACCATCAAATGAACTACCCGTAACTCCAAATTTATCAATTACTTGAGTAACTGTATAATAGTTATCATCTGAAAAATAAGGTAGCCTATATTCATCATTTTCTTGGGTTTTAGACACTTTCAAGTCGAAGAGCTTATCAATGTCTGTTTTGCGTAAACGAACTGCTTTTAAGCCTTCCAATTTGGTCAATCTACCATCCTTTATCATTCGATGCAATGTCATTCTACTAACATTAAGAAGAAACATAGTTTCCCGAATTGTTAAGTAATCTTTTTTTTGAATTTCTAAAATATCAAATCCTTTCAATTTTGATAAGTATTGTGATTCTGCACTTGCGACTTTTTCCTCCCTTATTCTCTTCTTATACGCTCTTTTAGCACAATTATCTGAACAATATCGTGTCGTAGTTTTTTGAGCGACAAAATGCTCATTGCAAAATTCACAAATTCTATTAACTTTCATCTCTTCAAAATGTATCCCATTGTAACTGGTTGTAACTGCACGTATCAAAATGTAACATTACAAGCACTCAAATATACAAAAATTATCCTACGAAAAATTATAGAAACAAAATAGAAACAAATAGAATGTATATAATCGACAATTTAGATTTTGACAAAAGAAGATAATTGACAATAAAAACCCCTATAAAACAAGTATTATAGGGATTTTAAGGATTTAAGAAATGTAATTTATATACATTGTAAATTGCGATTTATTTTCCGATACAAAATTTGCTAAAAATATTCCCCAGTACCTCGTCATTTGTAAATTCACCGGAAATTTCACCCAGATTTTCCAAAGCGTTGCGCAGTTCGTAAGATAAAAGTTCGGTGGTGATGTTGGAATGGACGGCCTCTTCTACCCGATTTACGGAATCCAAAGATTTTTGCAGGGCTTCAAAATGACGTTGGTTCGTAATGATGACGTTTCCTTCTTCAGATTTCAGTTCTTCTACATAAGAAGATAATTCGTTTTTCAAATCCTGAATATTGCGGTTTTCTACCGCTGAAATTTTGATAAAATCAAATGAAAAATCCAGCTCTTTTCGGAAATGATTTTCTATTTCATCAAATTTTGTAGGAATCACTTCATCAATTTTTGTCAAACAAATAATCAACTCCAAATCTTTGCGAATCAAAGATTTCAGCATATCCAAATCTTCAGAAAAATCCGTGGTTTTGGCATCAACCAAATACACGAGAATTTCTGCGTGGTTTACTTTTTCTTTGGCTTTTTTCACACCAATTGCTTCAATTTCGTCAGAAGTTTCTCTAAGTCCAGCCGTATCAATCAAACGAAAAGCGTGTCCTTTGATGTGCAGGATTTCCTCAATTGTATCACGGGTTGTTCCTGCAATATCCGAAACAATCGCACGTTCTTCTTTCAACAAAGTGTTCAGCAAAGTAGATTTTCCGGCGTTTGGTTTTCCGATGATGGCAACTGCAGTTCCGTTTTTCAGGGCGTTTCCGTATTGGAAACTATCCAGCAAATTAGAAATTTTTGATTTGAGATTCGAAAGCAAATTTCTTAGGGCAGTTCTGTCGGCAAATTCCACATCTTCTTCTGCAAAATCGAGTTCGAGTTCGATTAATGAAGTGAAATTCAATAAATCATTTCTTAAAATCGAAATTTCATTGGAAATCCCGCCTTTCAGCTGATTGAGAGCGACTTTTCGGGAAGCTTCATTTTCGGAAGCGATTAAATCTGCAATGGATTCGGCTTGAGAAAGATCTATTCTGCCGTTCATAAAAGCGCGCATCGTAAATTCGCCTGCTTTTGCCATTCTTGCGCCGTTTTTTATCAGAACTTCCAAAATTTGTTTCGCAATAAATGGCGAACCGTGAAACGAAATTTCCACCGAATTTTCTGCCGTAAAGGTTTTGGGTGCACGAAATACGGAAACCATTACTTCGTCAATTTGGTTATTGGTTATCGGTTGTTGGTTATCGGTTTTAATATCTTGATTCTTAGTTCTTGATTCTTGGCTCTTGGCTCTTGGCTCTTGGCTCTTCTCAACAATAAACCCGTAATGCACGGAATGCGATTTCACTTTCGTCAGATCTTTTCCGTCAAAAACTTTATTAACGATTTCAAAAGATTTTTCGCCGGAAACGCGGATAATTCCGATGGCGCCGATTCCGTTGGCTGTTGCCAATGCACAAATGGTGTCGTTGTTCATAGTGCAAAGGTAAGGAAATTCAGATTCGGAGATTAGTGCTTTGTGATTAATAAATATAAAAAAACCTCATAAGGAATCTTATGAGGTTGAAAATTAAAATCAATATCTTACAGTGGTTTCACCTGCTCATCAAACCACACTTTCACTTCTCCATTCAAATGTTTTCCGATTTTTTCTCCGCAGGTTTTGTGGTAATCATTCAGCCAGGAAATTTCCTTTTCATTCAGCAATTCTCTTTTAATTAAATCTTTTGAGAACGGACAGAAAGTCAGGGTTTCAAAATCATAAAATTGTCCGAAATCTGTTTTTTCTGCTTCACGAACCGCAATTAAATTTTCCAGACGGATTCCGTAATGATAATCCAGATAAAATCCCGGCTCGTTGGAAACCACCATTCCCGGCAATAACTCCTGCGGATTCATATCTTTTCGGATGTTTTGCGGACCTTCATGAACATTCATAAAACTTCCCACTCCGTGTCCTGTTCCGTGGTTGTAATCTCTGCCTTTCATCCAAAGCGGCATTCTGGCAAAAGCATCCAACTGAACTCCTCTTGTTCCTTTCGGAAAATGCAACATTGAAAGTCGAATCATTCCTTGCAAAACCAACGTATAATTTTCTTTAAATTCTTCTGAGACATCATTTCCTAAGGCAACTGTTCTTGTAATATCGGTTGTTCCTTCCAGATATTGACCGCCAGAATCTACGAGAATCGTTCCGGAATTGGTGACTTCTTTGCTTCCATTTTCTGGAGCGGAATAATGCATGATAGCACCATTATCCATATATCCTACAATGCTTCCGAAACTTTCGCCAACAAAATTTTCCTGTTCTGCACGGAAACCGCGAAGTTTTTCCCCGATGGAAAATTCCGTCATCGGTTCTTTCCCTACGTTGTGCGTAAGCCAATACAGAAAATTGACCATTGCAACGCCATCTCTTTCCATCACGGTTCGGAAACCGGCAAGTTCGGCTTCGTTCTTTTGTGCTTTCATCAGATTTCCCGGAACAGCAGCTTTTATGACTTTGTTATTTTCTTTCAATGCTTCGAAAATCGCCTGATTGGAATTCGGAGAAACTAAAACGTTTTCCCCATTCAAAGATTTCAAATAGCCATAAAAATCTTCGTAAGGATGAACCTTGATTTCGGATTCTTCAAGCTGTTTTCTGGCTTCCTGATTGAGTTTTTCGGGATCAATGAAAAGCAGCGCATTGTTTAATGTTAAAACAATATATCCGAGAAAAACTGGATTGGCTTCCACATCGCTTCCACGCAAATTCAGTGTCCATGCTACATCATCAAGACTTGCAATAATGTGTGCAGTTGCTTCGGTTTCGTCCATTTTCTGGCGGATTTCCGATAATTTTTGGGATACGGATTTTCCGGCTCTTTCCACCGGATGCACAAAAACGGGATTTTTCACAGGATTTGGATTTCTTTCTGTCCAAATGTCTTTCAATAAAGGAAAATCGACCAATTCAATATTTCTTGCTGAAAGTTTTTTCTGAAGTTCTTCCCAATTTGCATGAGAAGTTGCAGCGGCATTCACAGCAACTTTTCCACCTTCCGGAACTTGCGAAATCATCCAGTCGATATAATCCGGAGTTCCTTCATTTCCCATTTTCATCAGTTCAATTCCGGAATCTTTCAATTCGGCTGCAGCTTGTACAAAGTATCTTCCGTCCGTCCATAATCCGGCTTTTTCTTTGGTAAAAACGGCAAATCCGGCAGAACCTGTAAATCCGGTAATCCATTTTCTTTCCTGCCATTCTTTCGGAAGATATTCGCTCATATGTGGATCGGCTGAAAATATGATGAAAGCATCAATAGTATTCTCCTGCATTTTTTTGCGCAACTGCACTATTTTTTCTGTAACTGTCATTTTTTGATATCTTTATTATGAAAGTTTAAAATTACTCATTTTGAACGAATCCGCCAATAACCCCGGTACAAAAACAACTTTTATGATATGTAACATTTATCCTATATTTTGCAGTATTGAGAATTGTTTTTATCTTTAGGCTCCACAGAAAATTATTTTATGGCTAAAAAATCAAACGATTACGGAATCGATAAATCCCTTAAAAATTTAGGAATAAAATCAGAAAATAAAGGAGTTTCCTGCGGAGGAAAATATTTCGGAAGCGGCGATATGCTGGAATCTTACTCTCCTACCGACGGAAATTTGATTGCAAAAATAAAAACAGGATCTTCAAAAGATTACCAGAAAATCATAGAAACAGCAAAACAAGCGTTTAAAGAATTTCGCCAAATTCCCGCACCAAAAAGGGGTGAACTTGTAAGACAATTCGGGTTGAAACTCAGAATATATAAAGATGACCTTGGAAAGCTTGTTTCCTATGAAATGGGAAAATCATTGCAGGAAGGTCTTGGTGAAGTTCAGGAAATGATTGATATCTGTGATTTTGCGGTCGGACTTTCGCGTCAGCTTCACGGGTTTACTATGCATTCCGAAAGACCGGGACACCGGATGTACGAACAGTATCATCCGCTCGGAATTGTGGGAATTATCTCTGCATTCAATTTCCCGGTTGCAGTATGGAGTTGGAATACGGCACTTTCATGGATCTGTGGAAATGTTACCATCTGGAAACCGTCAGAAAAAACACCACTTTGTGCAATTGCCTGCCAGAATATTATTGCTGAAGTTCTAAAAGAAAACAATATGCCGGAAGGAATTTCCAGTATGATTGTCGGCGACCATACCATTGGTGAAGAACTGGTGAATGATAAAAATGTTGCTTTGGTTTCTTTCACAGGTTCCACAAGAGTCGGAAGAATTGTGGGGAAAAATGTAGCAGAAAGATTCGGGAAATCCATTCTGGAACTCGGTGGTAACAATGCCATCATCATTACCGAAAATGCCGACCTGAATATGTCGATCATCGGTGCGGTTTTCGGTGCAGTAGGAACTGCCGGACAAAGATGTACTTCCACAAGAAGGCTCATTATCCACGAATCCGTTTATAATGAAGTGAAAAACCGCCTGGTAAAAGCATACGGACAACTGAAAATCGGAAATCCTCTGGACGAAAAAAATCACGTTGGTCCGCTTATCGACAAAGATGCGGTGAAACAATATCAGGATTCCATTAAAAAATGTAAAAAAGAAGGCGGAAAATTCATCGTTGAAGGTGGTGTTTTGGAAGGAAAAAATTATCAATCCGGATGTTACGTAAAGCCTTGCATCGCAGAAGTGAAAAATTCTTATGAAATCGTTCAGCACGAAACTTTTGCTCCGATTCTCTATTTAATAAAATACAAAACATTAGAAGAAGCAATTGCTATTCAGAATGATGTTCCGCAAGGATTAAGCTCTGCGATAATGACACAAAATCTTCGCGAAGCCGAACTGTTTCTTTCCCATTCCGGTTCCGATTGCGGAATTGCCAATGTGAACATCGGAACTTCAGGTGCAGAAATCGGTGGTGCTTTCGGTGGCGAAAAAGAAACAGGTGGCGGTAGAGAATCCGGCTCCGATGTTTGGAAATATTATATGAGAAGACAAACCAACACCATTAATTATACAGCAGAACTTCCTTTAGCTCAGGGAATTAAATTTGATTTGTAAGATTACAAATTCATTTTTTTTGAGCTCCGAAAGAGCAAAATGTTAGTAGAAAAACATCACAAGATTTATAAAATAAACAGCTCCGAAGGAGCGGCATATTGATAAAAAATTAAAATATAAATAATGACAATAGTAGAAAACAAAGTAAAAGAAATACTGGGAAGGCACATTCTTGCAGACGGATTCGATTTTGTAATGGACCTGGAAAAATCCCACGGTTCGTGGATACATAACAGCAATACCGGAAAAGAATTTTTGGATATGTTTTCGATGTTTGCATCGGCTTCCATTGGTTATAATCACCCTTATCTCGTAGAAAAATCAGCGTGGCTCGGAAAAATGGCTGTGAACAAACCTACTCTCGCTGATGTTTATTCCGAAGAATATGCCCATTTTATGGAAGTTTTTGAAAGAGTAGCCATTCCTGAAGAACTGCAATACGCCTTCTTCATCGAAGGCGGAACAATGGGTGTGGAAAATGCAATGAAAGCGTGTTTCGACTGGAAAACACGAAAAAATTATGAAAAAGGTCTGGATGTAGAAGCCGGCATCTGCATCCATTTCAAACAGGCATTCCACGGAAGAAGCGGCTATACGCTAAGCCTTACCAATACTGCTGATCCTCGTAAATATCAGTATTTCCCGAAATTCGACTGGCCAAGAATCCTGAATCCGAAACTTCAATTTCCGATTACGGAAGAAAATCTGGAAGAAACCATTTCACAGGAACGTCTTGCCCTGATCCATATTGAAGAAGCCATTCTTTCAAATCCTGATAAGGTAGCCTGCATTATCATTGAACCGATTCAGGCAGAAGGTGGCGATAATCATTTCCGGAACGAATTTTTTGTAGAAGTCCGAAAATTATGTGATGATAATGAAGTCCTGCTGATTTTCGATGAAGTACAAACCGGAATCGGGATTACCGGAAAAATGTGGGCTTTCCAGCATTTTACAGCAAAACCGGATATCATCTCTTTCGGAAAGAAAACACAGGTTTGCGGATGCTTGGCGAATAAAGAGAAATTCGATGAAGTTCCGAATAATGTTTTCCGCGAAAGCTCCAGAATCAATTCTACATTCGGTGGAAATTTTATTGATATGCTGCGCTTCCAGCTGGTAATGGAAGTGATCGAAAAAGAAAATCTGGTAGAAAATGCAAGAGTTGTAGGAGATTATCTTTTGGAAGGCTTGAAAAATCTTGCTGAGAAATTTCCGGAAAAAATTTCCAATGCGAGAGGAAGAGGCTTAATGTGTGCCATCGATCTGCCGAGTACAGAACAACGCGATCTGTTGCAAAAAGAGCTGTATAACGATGATTTGCTGATTCTTGGATGTGGCACACAATCGCTTCGTTTTCGTCCGCATCTGAATGTTTCAAAAGAGGAAATCCAACTTGCGTTGGATAAAATTGCGGCGAATATTTCGAAGATTTAATATCCGGCATTTGTTTCTTTCCTCAAAATTTCGTACATTAGTTAGCTTAAAAAATGATATGTTATGGAAAGAAAAACACGGGTAGGCATTTTTGAGAGTGAAAATCCTGCTGAAATCCAACTGATAAAATCCAAACTGGATGAAGCGGGAATTGCAAATTTTACGCAAAATTCCTATATGACTTTTACCACCACTCCTACCGCAACTACCCTGCAAGTTCAGGTAGATTTGGAAAGCGAACAGAAAGCATTTGAAATTATAGATGCCTATTTACAGGAATCGGATTTGGATTTAGAAGATAACCTCAAAAAATAAAATTCATAATTTTAAATTTTACTACTTTGGAACCGCAGCTGTTTTTTCTGCGGTTTCTTTTTTAAAGCCTTGTCAAGGTTTGAAACCTTGACAAGGCTAATAACAGAAATGCGCCGAAAGGCGCATTTCTGTATCAGTTCAAAAAATTTATTTTACAATTTTCATTTCATCAATCAGCCATTTTGCATTGGCATATTTATCAATGATGAAAAGGATGTATTTGGTATCCACCATAATATTCCTACAAAGCTTTGCATCATAATTAATATCGCTCATTGTACCTTCCCATTGTCTGTCGAAATTAAGTCCGATCAGATTTCCGTACGCATCCAGAGCCGGACTTCCGGAATTGCCTCCGGTTGTATGGTTGGTTGCCGTGAAGTTTACAGGAACATCGGAAGTTTTGTCTTTATAAATTCCGTAATCTTTCGTATTGTAAAGATTCAGTAATTTTTGTGGAACATCGAATTCATAATCTCCCGGAACATATTTTTCCATTACTCCGGACAAATGTGTCTGGTAGCCATAAGAAACGGCATCTCTCGGTTCGGAGCCTTTCACCTGTCCGTAGGTTACACGAAGTGTGGAATTGGCATCAGGGAAAAATTTTCGGTCTTTATCTGTTTCCATCAGCTGAGCCATATATTTTTTCAAAAGTCCGTCGATATCCGATTGTAAAGCCGTTACTTTCGGATCGGTAGTGGTAATGTAAGAGTTTTTAAAAGCTTCGAACATCTGGAAGAGCGGATCGCTTTTTATATTTTTTACCAAAGCAGCCTGATCCCCGAAAAGCTTATTGATATCGGAAGATGCTGAAATACCGTTCAGTTTTCCCCGTCCTGTGATTACGGAAATTTTTGATATATTTTCTATCATTCCATAATTTTTATTGGGATCGGAAAGTGTATTAAAATCTTTCGGGAGAAACTGTGCGGGAGTTTTGCTGGCATACAAAGCCAGAATCTTGGCTGTTACCTTAGCATCCAGTTCCGGATCGTAATCTTTGTAAATTGCTGATAATCTCGCTTTAAATGATTCCAGATTTTCTGCATTTATCTTTCCTGCTTCGTAGCTTTTTATATAATTGGAATACAGGTTTGCCAGATAAAATGATTCCGAATTCCGGATGATTTCGCCGTAATAAGCTTTGTGAAGATTGTATGGTGCTTGTTCATTATATTTCTGGTTCAGTGCATCAATAGTGCTTTTTATTGCCGGATTTTTCGAAATTAAAAACTGTTCGTATTTTTTCTTCTTTCCTACCGCATCTGATTTTTTCAGACCTTCCACTTCACCAATCCATTTTTTCCAATAATTGGCTATGGATGCATATTTGGATGCATATTTAATTCTTGTGGCAGGATCGGTCCTCATTTTTTCATCCAGAGTTTTCAGCGCAACATCACGAACCGAAATCATTGCAGGATCGGTTTCGTTCATCACTTTTTCGATGGCAATGGCGGGAAGATATTCTGTAGTTCGTCCCGGAAAACCAAACACGAAAGTAAAATCGTTCTCGTTTTTATCTTTAATGGAAACCGGAAGAAAATATTTCGGCTTGTACGGAACATTATCTTTGGAATATTCCGCTGGTTTGTTGTTTTTATCAGCATAGATTCTGAACATCGAAAAATCTCCGGTATGTCTCGGCCAAACCCAGTTATCGGTGTCAGAGCCAAATTTTCCGATGCTTTGTGGCGGTGCTCCTACCAAACGGATATCTTTATACGTTTCGATGGTGTAAGCGTAATATTTGTTTCCGTAATACATCGATCTTACAGAGATTTTCTGGTAATCCTCTATTTTCTGCGATTTTTTGTAAGCATCAATATTGGCATTTACTTTTGATTCCAGTTCTTTTCCTGAAAGATTTTCGGTTCCTGCCAGAATCTGTGCAGTTACTTCTTTAATATCCGTAATAAAATCTACCGTTACACCTGGATTCGGAAGTTCTTCGCTCATATTTCCCGCCCAAAATCCATTGGTGAGCAAATCGTTTTCTACTGTGGAATGCGACTGAATATTATCATAACCACAATGATGATTGGTAAGAAGCAAACCTTTTCCGGAAATAATTTCGGCAGTACAACCTCCGTCAAACTGTACAACAGCATCTTTAATGGAAGGCTTTTCGGTATTGAAAATATCTTTTGCGGAAATCTTCATTCCGAGGTCTTTCATTTCCTTTTCATTAAGCTCCGTAGGAATCCACATTCCGCCGTATTGCTGCGCAATTCCGAAGGTAATGCTGAAAAACGCCGAAGCAATCAGGATATTTCTTTTTAGCATAATTGAAAATTTTGCCTAAAAATAAGGAATTTTTATTTGTTGAGGAGAAATTCTGTAACCTTTCCTTTTTTCGCATACTCTAATAGAGCATAACCAATTAATTTTTAAAAAAATGGAAAATACAGAATTAAAACAATCAATCGTTCCGGTGTACAATCTGATGAAATACACTTTTGTAGTTGTGCCGATTGTTGCAGGTGCCGATAAATTTATTAACTTGCTGACGAATTGGGAACAATATCTGAATCCCGGTATTTTCGGTATGTTGCCATTTTCAGGCTCGGTTTTTATGATGATTGTCGGCGTTATCGAAATTATCGCAGGAATTATTGTTCTTAAAAAACCGCAAATCGGCGGATTAATAGTCGCAGCCTGGCTTGCTTTAATTGCGCTGACTCTAATAGCAGGATTCAATTATTTAGATGTTGCGGTTCGGGATTTGGTAATGGCAATTTCCGCATTTTCAATGGCGAAGCTTTCTAAAATTATAGCATAAAACACAGCAGAGATAATGGTTACCACTGAAAAATTTACCGAATCTGAAATTATAAACCGAATTCTGAATGGCGAAAAAGCGCTTTACGAAATTATTGTAAGACGCTACAATCCACAACTTTACAAAATCGGAAGATCTTACAATTACAACCACGAAGATACGCAGGATTTGATGCAGGAAACCTTTATTGATGCTTACATCGGTTTAAGAAAGTTTGAAAAACGCTCCGGATTCAAAACCTGGATCATCAGAATTATGCTGAACAACTGTTATCGTAAAAAAGAAAAATCCAGCTACAAAAATGAAGTTCCACAAGATATTAAAGACAATATGAAACCTGTGTTTTCCGGTTCGGAGCGAGATGATACCGATAAAATCATCCAAAATCACGAGCTGAAAGGTATTATCGAAAATACCATCGGCAAAATCCCCGAAAATTTCCGTATGGTTTTTTCGCTTCGTGAAATCAACGGACTCAGCGTTTCGGAAACCGCCGATGTGCTGAACATCAGCGTAAGCAATGTGAAAGTACGCCTGAACAGAGCTAAAGCAATGCTGCGTACCGAAATCGAAAAAAGCTATCGCGCGGACGAATTATTTGAATATAATCTGAAATATTGCAATGCAATGGTGGAAAGAGTGATGAGCAAAATCTGAATTCCAATTGTAGAAAATGTTCAATAATGATGATGTTCAGAAAATTAAAATCCAAAAGATGTGCTATATTCACATCTTTTTTTACTTTTATAAAATGAAATCCCTGAAACTCATCTTACTTTTCGTTTTCTGTTCCGTTTCTGCGCAGAAATCGCTTCCTTTTGATTCCCTGAAACTGAAGGACGTTCAGGATTTTTTTGCGGATGATTATGGGAATATTTACCTCTATAAAAACAAGGATTTCAGCTTTACGAAATACGATTCTTTAGGAAAACAACAGGGAAGAATAATGATGACGCTTCCTTTCCGCGTACAAAGCGTACAAAATCCGCTGAACATTGTTCTGTTTTCGGAAAACACACAGGAACTGAAATTTCTCGATCAGAATCTGAATGAGATACAGAAAGTGGATTTCCGGCAGAAATTTGGTTTTGTAAAATCTGCCTATGCAGAAGACCTGCTGCAAATCTGGCTTTTGGATGAAAGCACGAAACGTCTGATTCAGTATAATTTCAGGAATGATTTTATCATCAATTCTTATCCGGTGAACTTGGATTTCGACAGAATTAAAGCAATGCTCGTTTTTGAAAATCTGCTGTACACCATTTCCGAAAACCTGTTTTCGGTGTACAATTTCAAAGGCGAAAAAATATTCGAAAAAGAAATTGCAAATCCGCAGAAGCTCTACCGCGAAAACAGCTCCATCTACATCATCGCACAAAACCTCATCGAAAAATTTTCGTTTCCGGATTCCTGCGAAATGGTTTTTCTCCGTGAAAATTCGCAATTTGTGGATAAAAATTCTTCTTCTTATTTTGAACTGAAACAAGGGAAACTCTATATTTACAAACTAAAAAATAAGCAATGAGTAATGGGTAATAAGTAATATTTATACGCCGAAAATTCATTACTCATTACCAATTAATTACTTATTACTAATAAAAGAAGTATGCACATCGCCATCACAGGAAATATCGGGGCCGGAAAAACCACGCTAACTACAATGCTTTCCAAACATTATGCTTGGGAAGCTCAGTTTGAAGATGTAGATCACAATCCTTATCTTGAGGATTTTTATGCAGATATGAGCAAGTGGAGCTTTGCGCTGCAAATTTATTTTTTGGGAAGCCGTTTCCGGCAGGTAAAGGAAATCCGTGAAAGTGGAAAAAATATTGTTCAGGACAGAACCATTTACGAAGATGCCCATATTTTTGCAGAAAACCTTTACGATATGGGATTGCTTTCTGAAAGGGATTTCAATAATTATTTTTCGGTTTTCACATTGATGAAAGATTTTGTTTCAGCACCCGATTTGCTGATTTATCTAAAATCCGATGTACCGAATCTGGTAAAAAAAATCTATAAAAGAGGCAGGGAATATGAAGCATCCATCAGTATCGAATATCTTTCTAAATTAAACCAAAAATATGAAAAATGGATTTCCGGATATAATGAAGGTAAGCTTTTGGTAATTGAAGTAGATGATCTTGATTTTGTGGAAAGACCCGAAGATTTCGGATTGATTCTGGAAAAAATTGATGCTGAACTTCACGGATTGTTTTAGTCTGGAAGTTAAAAAAGAAAATCCGAATTATAATCGTCATTGCGACTGCGAGAGGAAAGAATCAGGAAGCAATCTTTAGCTATACAAAACAATCTTTCAATGGATTGCTTCATCGTTTCTCCTTGCAAAAACACTGAACCTGAAACCTTTACAGTATGATAAAAGTTCTTCACAACAACAGCTGCTCAAAATCCAACGCAATTCTGGAATATTTGGACGAAAATAATGTTCAGTTCGAAATTATCGACATCATTAATGATCCTCTTTCCGAAACGGAAATCCAAACTGTACTAAAAAAACTCGGCACCGAACCGTTGGAAATTGTCCGGAAAAACGAAACGCTATACATCGAAAAATTTGCAGATAAAAACTTTTCCACCGAAGAATGGATCAGGATTTTACACGAAAATCCATCACTGATCCAGCGTCCGATTCTCATCAAAGGTTCTGTTGCAATGATCGGAAGACCGATTGAAAATGTGAAGTTCTTTATTGAAAAATAATTACACACCGGAAGAGGAAGTTTGAAGGAGAAAGGATGAAGTTTGAAGGATGAAGGATGAAAGGTGCGAAATCAAAAATTGTAAAATAATGGAAAAATTCCCCTCCTTTGGAGGGGTGCCTGAAAGGCGGGGTGGTTTTTAGAAATAACAAAAATTTCTTTCAGAAAATTTTAAAATATCTGAAAATTTCCGGCTTCCAACATCCGGTTCAAAAAACTATCTTTGCGCAATGAAAAAATCTAAAAAATCCGCAGCGATAGGATTTATCTTCATTACCCTTCTCATCGATATTACAGGTTGGGGAATTATTATTCCTGTAGTTCCGAAGCTTATTGAAGAACTGATACATGCCGATATCAGCGAAGCTGCAAAATATGGCGGCTGGTTGAGCTTTGCTTACGCTTTTACACAATTTATTTTTTCACCTTTGGTAGGAAATCTGAGCGATAAATTCGGGAGGAGACCAATTATCCTCATTTCTCTTTTGGGTTTTACAATCGATTATATTTTTCTTGCACTTTCACCGACAATCTGGTGGCTGTTTGTCGGGAGAATTATTGCCGGAATCACAGGTGCAAGTGTAACTACTGCAAGTGCTTATATTGCGGATGTTTCCACGGATGAAGACCGTGCAAAAAACTTCGGAATGATTGGAGCTGCTTTTGGTCTTGGTTTTATTATCGGACCTGTAATCGGCGGTGTTTTGGGACATTACGGTTCCCGAATTCCTTTTTATGCAGCAGCAGTTTTGTGTCTCCTCAATTTCCTTTACGGTTTGTTTATTCTTCCTGAAAGTCTCGACAAAAAGAACAGAAGAGAATTTGAATGGAAGCGCGCCAATCCTGTCGGTTCGTTCAAATTTCTGAAAAAACATCCGGAAATTTCTGCACTTACAACAGCATTGATTCTGATTTATATTGCCGGTCATGCTGTACAAAGCAACTGGAGCTTTTTCACGATGTACAAATTCGGATGGACGGAAAGAATGGTAGGAATTTCTTTAGGAGTCGTTGGTTTGTTGGTAGGTTTGGTTCAGGGCGTTTTAATCCGATGGATCAATCCTAAAATCGGAGACCGGAAAAGCATCTATTACGGACTGATGCTTTATGCCTTCGGAATGTTGCTTTACGCTTTTGCAACTGAAGGTTGGATGATGCTGGCTTTCACCGTTCCGTATTGTTTAGGCGGAATTTGCGGTCCTGCTTTGCAATCCGTAATTACAAAAAGTGTTCAGCCCAATGAACAGGGCGAGCTGCAAGGTGCATTAACGAGTTTAATGAGCGCAACATCTATTATCGGTCCTCCTTTAATGACGAATCTTTTCTACTATTTCACACACGATGAAGCGCCTTTTCAGTTTGCAGGTGCTCCGTTTTTTCTGGCATTTATCTTAATGGTTATCAGCATTCTGATTATTTATTCCGCTTTTAATAAAAATAAGATTTAAACAGGCTCTTAAATTTTTTATAAAATTAAAAATCCGCCGGAAAGTTGAATAACAATTTGTAATTTTGCAGCTATGGAACTGAGTATTGGAGAAATGCTGATGATCGCACTGGCAATCATCGTGCTGTTTGGCCCGGATAAACTTCCGCAGATTGCCCGTGAACTGGGACAAGGCGTGAGGAAAATGCGTGGTGCAGTGGAAGACATCAAAACCGAAATCCTGAAAGAAACCGATAATCCTGTTTCGGAAATCAAAAAGGAAATCGAAAAAGTGAAGGAAGCTGCACAAAATGCCAATCCGATCAATTCTTTAAAAGATGATGTACTTTCCGAAAATTCCAAACCGGAAACTCCTTCCGTGAAACCTTCTGACGACGAAAACTACCAAGGACCGATTAGCCGATAATATGAACGAATTTATTCAGGAAGATAAAGATTTGCTTGTATTTCTCAATAATTTGGGAGACAGCCGCTTCGATCAGTTCTGGATTTTGGTTTCGGAAAAATGGATTTGGATTCCGCTGTATTTTATTTTCCTGTATTTGCTTTTCAGAAATTTCAAACTGAAATCGCTGTTATTTATTTTATTATTTATCGCCATCGGAGTGGTAGCTTCGGATCAGATTTGCGGGATTTTCAAATACGGAATTGCACGTTTACGGCCTTGCCACGATCCAACTTTGGAACATTTGATGCGCGAAGTGCAGTGTGTTGGTCCGTTCGGATTTTATTCCGCTCACGCTTCCAATACTTTTTTCATCGCTACTTTTATAGGACTGATGCTTCAAAAAAAATATCCTTTTCTGCTGTACATTCTGCTTTTTTGGGCAGCAATTGTGTCGTACAGCAGGATTTATCTCGGTGTACATTTTCCTTTTGATGTAGCTTTCGGTGCTGTTGTAGGATTTCTTCTGGGCGGATTTTTTTCGACTTTGGCGAAGAACGTGGTGAGGAAGCAGGTTTAAGTTCGGAAGAAAAGTAAGAAAGTCAATCGTCAATTTGCTTCACAGTGAATGATGATTTTTTTACCGGAATCAAATTGACGATTGACTCGCGAAGCGCAATTCACCATTCACAACCTCGCATCTCATCAATCATTATGATACGGTTTTCCTTGCAAAATCTGATCTGCACGATAAATCTGCTCTACAAAAAACAGTCGGATCATTTGATGGGTGAAAGTCATTTTGGAAAGGGAAAACTTTTCGTTGGCTTTTTCATAAATTTCTTCGGCAAAACCGTACGCTCCGCCAATCAGGAAATTTACTTTTTTTACTGAATTATTCTGCCAGCTGTCAATTTTTGAGGCAAATTCCCGGCTGGTAAATTGTTTCCCTTTTTCATCGAGAATCACGTTGTAATCGGAGTTTTCAATTTGATTTAAAAAAAATTTTGCTTCTTCTTTTTTCAAAAGTTCGGGGGAAAGATTGCGTGCATTTTTTACATCCGGGATTTCAATCAATTCAAAATTCCAGTGTTTGGGAAGCCGGTTTTGGTAATATCCAATCAGGGATTTTATTTCTTTGTCGTCGGTTTTTCCGATGCAGATGAGGCTTATTCGCATTTTCATTATCTTTGCTTTGCAAATATAGATGAATGACAGTACGTGTACCTAAATTTCTCATTAAAATTAAAAATTTTCTGAACGGCATCTACATTCCATTTCTTGGGATATCGCTGTGGAAAATGCTGGGAGTGTACGGAAAAGGAATTTTCGGAAACCAAATCGGGAAGCAGGCTGCAGCAATTTCCTGGGCTTTTTTCCTGAGCCTTTTTCCTTTCATTTTGTTTTTGCTTTCACTGTTGCCGTATTTGCCACATTATGATAAGCTTCAATTTTACATTTTTGAAGTATTGATGCCCAACATTCTTCCTGCCAATATCCTGAAAGATGTAACCGGATACATCCAAAATTATATTATCCCAAATATGAAAAGCCTGAACAACATTTCCATTGTTCTTGCCCTGATTTTTGGAACGAACGGAACGCATTCCCTAATCAACGGCTTTAATGCGAACACAGATCTGAAGCGTAATTTTTTCAAGGAATATCTTATTTCCATAGGTGTTACCGTTGCGTTTATTGCGCTTATTGTTCTTACAATTCTTGGAATCTATTACAGTGAAGTGGTACTGAAGCTCTTCACTCCGGAGTATAATATTTCTTGGTTTGTGAGTAATCTTACAAAAATTATCGGATTTTTTTCTTTTCCGTTTTTCTATTTTATACTGCTGTGTTTGTTCTACTGGGTAGGTTGCCTGAAGATTACTAGTTGGAAACAAGCAGTTCCGGGAGCCATTCTTACGACCGTTCTTTTTATCATTCTTACCTATTTTTTTGCCATATATCTTAAAAATTTTGCAAGATATAATGTGTTCTACGGTTCCATTGGTTCCATTATCATCGTAATGGTTTGGGTCAACATCAATATCGTTCTAATGCTTTTAGGAAACGAACTGAATATTGCTATTAAAAAAATGCGGGTCGAAAAAATGATGGCCGAAGAAATGGAGCACGATTTTGCTTATCTGAAAAACCAGGACGTTTCGGAATAAAAATCTTTTCAGAAAGTTACTTAAAAATTTAATTTTTCTGATGATCAAAATAGAATTGAATTGAAACTCTTACCATTTTTTTCTTCGTAAATAAAGGTAGGTTACTACCACAATCAGTCCCATAAATCCGAGTGTAAAAAAGTATCCGTATTTTTTTGAAAGTTCAGGCATATAGGTAAAATTCATCCCGTAAACTCCTGCAATAAAAGTAATTGGCAAGAAATAGACGGAATACATCGCAAGCATTTTCATCACCTGATTGGCTTTCTGATCGGTAAGTGCCAGAAACATGGATATAAGATTGGTAATCTGCACATTAAGATGATCGAAATCGGCAAGAACGCTTTTGTATTTATCGTTCAGATCAGTGATTTCGGTTTCGGAAATTTTCAGCAGTTTAAAATGTTCCACCCATTCATTTGAAATATTCAGCAGTCGGGAGTTGAGTCCGGTTTTTCTTTTCAGCTTGTACAAACGTCGGATCTGTGCTGAAGGATTTGTATTTTTCAGAAAAATCTCGTTCTCCAGATTATCAAGGGTTTCCTGTAAACTCGTACTTTCGTCATCGAAAGATTTCATTACTTTTAAAGCGAGATGCAAAGCGATTGTTGATGGTGTGATTTCAGTTTTTTCGCCTAATATTTCTTTTTTGTATTCGTAAACACTTCGGTTGCGCATCCGGTGAATGGTGATAATGGTATGCCCAAAAATAAAAATCCCCAGTTTTGTACTTACATCACTGATACTGTTAAGATTGGAGCGTTCCAACTCTGTATTTTCGCGTGTCAGATAAAACTTTACATTACCATCTTCTTCATATTTCGGAAGATGGTTGGCATCGGTAGTATCTTCAAGCAAAAGATTATTGATCCCGTAATGATCGTGAAGAAAACTTAAATCCTCAAGTTGCGGAGCTTCTACATCTACCCATTCGCAATTTTTGCTTTTGTAAACGATTTCTGTTGGCATAGTGCAAATGTAATGTTAAGTCTTAATTTTTTATTTATCAAATTTCATATTCTGAATACGCACCGCATTCAGAATAGAGAGAAGCGCAACGCCGACATCCGCAAAAACTGCTTCCCACATTGTTGCAATTCCACCTGCTCCCAAAATAAGGACTACAGCTTTTACCACAAATGCCAGAGTAATATTTTGCCAGACAATTTTTTTTGTTTCTTTCCCAATTCTGATTGCCATCGGGATTTTGGAAGGTTTATCATCCTGGATTACCACATCTGCTGTTTCTATTGTTGCATCGCTCCCAAGTCCGCCCATTGCAATTCCTACGTTCGATAAAGCGACAACCGGAGCGTCATTAACACCATCACCAACAAAAGCAACGGTTTCGTTTTTAGCTTTAATTTCTTTTATTATATTCACTTTGTCTTCCGGTAACAAATCGCCGAAAACATTGATAATTCCTATTTTTTTTGCAACGGCGGTTACAACGGCGGTTTTATCACCGCTTAACATTATGGGTTTCACGCCAAGTTTTTTCAGTGAAGAAACTGTAAGATCGGCATCTGATTTTATTCGGTCCGAAATAGTAACAAATCCTGCAAACTTTCCATCAAAAGCAATGGCAATAAGGGTTTCGGCAAATGCTGATGGATCGGTAGAATAAGGAATATTGAATTTGTCCAGCAATTTGAAATTACCGGCAAGGAAATTTTTTCCGTTTACATTTGCTTTCAAACCGTGTCCTGCAATTTCCTCGATATTTTCCATTTGTATCGAATGATCAATACCTCCAACAAACTCATGAACGGCACTTGCAATTGGATGAGTGGATTTTCCTTCAATAAAATTTAAAAAACTAAGAATTTCATCTTTATTAAAACCTGGTTCTATTACGACTTCTTTTACTTTAAAAACACCTTCTGTCAAGGTTCCCGTCTTATCCATCACTACGTTTTTGGTATCGGCAAGAACATCAAGAAAATTACCGCCTTTAAACAAAATTCCGTTTCTGCTTCCCGCTCCGATTCCTCCAAAATAACCCAACGGAATGGAAATTACCAGCGCACAAGGACAGGAAATAACAAGAAAAATACAGGCACGATACAGCCAAACTTTGTAATCATAATTTTCCACGAAAAAGTTGGGAAGCGCAAAAATCGCGATTGCGAGAAATGTAACAATTGGGGTATAGATTCTTGCAAATTTCCGGATAAAAAGTTCGGTCTTTGCTTTCTGGGAAGTAGCATTCTGCACGAGATCCAAAATCCGCGAAAGTTTGGAATCTTGAAATTCTTTGCGGATAATGACTTCGGTAGCCGAATTCAGATTGATCATCCCAGCAAGGACTTCGTCACCTTTATTTTTGGTATCAGGCTTACTTTCTCCTGTTAATGCAGCTGTATTGAACGATGCGTTTTCCGAGAGCAATTCGCCATCCAAAGCCAGTTTTTCTCCCGGTTTCAGTTGGATGCGCTGACCGATTTTTGCAGTTTCGGCTTTGATGGTTTTAGGCTGATTATTTTCCAGAATTGTTACTTCATCAGGACGCTGATCCAGCAAAGTTTTGATATTGGTTTGGGCTCTGGAAACGGCAATATCCTGAAACGCTTCACCAACCGAATAAAACAGCATTACCGCTACACCTTCCGGATATTCACCAATGGTAAATGCACCAACTGTTGCTATCGACATCAGGAAAAATTCCGAGAAAAAATCTCCGTAACGAATGCTTTCTACCGCTTCTCTCATGACGGGAAATCCTACCGGAATGTAGGCTGCAACATACAGTAGAAAACGAATATTTCCGCTAAACCAGTTTTGCGGAATCCAATTGTCGAGCGCAATTCCAGCGATCAGCAAAATAAAGGAAATAATTGCCGGAAGAAAAAGCTGAAATGTGGATTTGCCGATTTCTCCGTGCGAATGCTGATGCCCGGAAGTTTCGCAACAGGATTGTTGTTTTGGAGTTTCTTTATTGACAGGTTCTTTTTTCATAAAATAATACAGTAAAGATATTACTATTTTTCTGTACGGTTAATGCAAATAAAATTTTATATTTATTTATAAAAATACTATAACATTATAATCGGATAAAAGAAATATTTTTGATATAAATGAATACATTATGGGAATTAATAAAGAACAATTACAGGATTACAAATATGACAATTATACCATCATCACCAATTTTGCTACGTATGACGATGCGGTAGCATTTGCAAGAGATCATAACGGAGAATTGATTGAAATTGGCTTTACCGATGGACACGATGCACCAATGGAAAATAACAGCGGAAATCTGAAAGCAACTAAACGGACTTTTAAAATTGAGCTTCCCGGTGAATCCAATTATGAAATTCTGTATTCCGATAGCGAAGGTTTCCAGGAATGGGCGGAACAAATATTGGAAGATCAAAAAAAACTAGATGATGACACGGCTCCTGAAGATTGGATTTCTGACCAAAATATTGCACCTGGAGACCGGATTATTATTTTAAAAGACGGCAAGCTGAATACCGTAACAACAAGAGAACGAATTAAATATCTGATGCGTGGAAATGTGTATGAGCTGGCTGTAAAAGTACCAAATGGAAAATAAATAAATGTGCTATTCATTAGAAATATGCTAAAGCAGACTGATTGACAGCGGCGGCAAAGCCGCTGTCAATCAGTCTGCCAACAAATCCAAAAACTGCTGCTCATCCAGAATTATAATCGTTCCGATATCTTGGGCTTTTTTCAGTTTGCTTCCGGCTTTTTCGCCAACTACCAGATAATTCAGATTTTTGGAAACGGCAGAAATATTTTTCCCGCCGTGTTTTTCTACCATTTCTTCCGCCTGTTCTCGGGTAAACAAAGAGAGTTTTCCGGTGAAGAGAAAAGTTTTGTTTTCCAAAACATTCGACAAAACTTCATTAAAGGTTTCGCCTTTTTCCAACTGAACACCGTACGATTTCAAGCGTTCAATCATTAAAATATTTTCGGGATTTTGGAAAAATTCAACAATCGAAATCGCAATTTTTTCACCAATATCTTCAACCTGACAAAGTTCTTCCACCGTTGCACTTTTCAGTTCGTCAATCGTGGAAAAATTCTTGACTAATTTCTTTGCAACCGTTTCTCCAACGTGTTTTATCCCGATTCCGAACAATACTTTTTCGAAAGGGACTTGTTTGGATTTTCCGATTCCGTCAATAATATTTTGCGCCGATTTTTCCGCCATTCTTTCCAACGGAAGCAATTGTTCTTTTTTCAAAGTATAAAAATCAGCGGGATTTTCAATCAGTTTTTCACGGTACAATTGTTCGATGGTTTCGCTGCCGAGATTTTCGATATTCAACGCTTTTCGGGAAACGTAATGAATCATTCTCCCTACAACTTGTGGCGGACAATGCAAATCGTTCGGACAAAAATGTATTGCTTGATCTTCGATTCTCACCAATTCGGTTCCGCATTCCGGGCAGTTTTTAATATATTGAATTTCAATGTTTTCCGGATTTCTCTTTTCGGTATTTACGCCAACAATTTTCGGAATAATTTCTCCGCCTTTTTCCACATAAACAAAATCATGTTCGTGCAAATCGAGTTTTTTAATAATATCTTCGTTGTGAAGCGAAGCACGTTTTACAATCGTTCCTGCCAACAAAACCGGTTTCAGATTCGCAACAGGCGTTATTGCGCCCGTTCTTCCAACTTGATATGAAACGCTCAACAATTCGGTTTCCACTTTTTCGGCTTTGAATTTATACGCCATTGCCCAACGTGGAGATTTTGCGGTGTAACCCAATATTTTTTGCTGCTTCAACGAATTGATTTTCAGAACAATACCATCAATTTCAAAAGGTAAATTATGTCGTTCTTTATCCCAATAAGTGATAAAATCTTTCACTTCGTCCAATGTTTTGCACAATTTTGCCTGATCTTCGGAAACTTTGAAACCCCAAGATTTTGCCTTCGCCAAAATTTCCCAATGCGTTTCTGCGGGAAATTCTTCTGCAATATATTGGTACAAAACTGCCGAAAGTCCACGTTTTCGCACTTCCGCAGAATCCTGCATTTTCAAACTTCCGGAAGCGGTATTTCTGGGATTCATAAACAGATCCAATCCTTCCTCTTCCCGGATTTTATTGATCTTATCAAAGTTTTTTCGGGTTAAATAAATTTCGCCTCGAATAAAAAATTTCGCCGGAAAATCACCTTTCAACTTCAACGGAACATCGGAAATGGTTCTTACGTTATTGGTAATTTCATCGCCCTGGAAACCATCACCGCGCGTTACGGCTTCTTTCAACAAACCGTTTTCGTACAAAATTGAAATGGAAGCACCATCATATTTCAGCTCAGCAACAAATTCTACTGGTTCATCAATTGTTCTTTGAATGCGTTTTTCCCAATCTTCCAAGTCATCAAAATCGTACGAATTATCCAAAGAATACATCCTGTATTGGTGTTGAACGGTCGGAAAATTCTTCGTAATTCCGCCACCAACACGCAAAGTCGGCGAATTGGGATCGTAAAATTCCGGATGAAGCTGTTCCAATTCCTGAAGTTCTTTCAGCTTTGCATCGAACTCAAAATCGGAAACCGAAGGCTCATCCAAAATATAATAATTGTAATTGTGCTGATGAAGTTCTTCTCGAAGCTCATCTATTTTCTGCTGAATATTTTCGGACACGGAAATTCTAAATTTAAGGTTTAAGGTTTAAGGTTTAAGGTTTAAGGTTTAAGGTTCAAAGTTAATATTTAGAGTTTAAAAATAAATTTCAGATCAAACTCATTAAATTTTTTAAAACGCAAAATCTGCAAAGAAATATTGTGATGATTGATGAATATTTTATGTCCGTAAAGCTACTTCGTTCAGCTAAGATATCGCTTTCATTTGTGAAGTGAAATGCGTTTAGTCTGAATATAATTTTGCTCTAAAACCCCAAAATCTCTTCAATTTTTTTTGCGACTTTTTCAGCATTCGGAAGCATTTGCTTTTCCGATTCGATATTGATGGGAACTGCCGGCAAATTCAAAGAACCGAATGCTTCAACCGGAGCATCTAGATATTTAAAACAATTTTTAGAAATACGATGTGCAAGCGCTTCTGCAAAGGAATTGTTAATCTGCTCTTCCGTAAGAACCAGACATTTTCCGTGGTGTTTTACGCGCTCAAAAATCAGTTCTTCATCCAACGGAAACAAAGTTCGCAGATCAATAACTTCTACTCTGTTTGCAAATTTTTTCGCAGCTTCTTTTGCCCAGTAAACGCCCATTCCGTAAGTAATGATCACCATTGTTCTGCCTTTTCCGATTTCGTGTTCATCAGCATTTTTCACAATATTGGCTTTCCCAAATGGTAAGATATAATCTTCGGCAGGTTCAATGGTTTTGGCGTCTTCAGTTCCGGGAACTTTACTCCAATATAAACCTTTGTGTTCCAACATTATACACGGATTTGGATCGTAATAAGCGGCTTTCAGCAAACCTTTGAAATCTGCGGCATTGCTTGGATACGCAATTTTGATTCCTTTGATCACCGTTAAAAAACTTTCCACACTTCCGCTATGATAAGGACCGCCTCCTCCATAAGCGCCAATCGGAACACGGATAATATTGCTCACCGGAAATTTTCCTTGGGAAAGGTAGCACGATTTTGAAATTTCGGTGACCAGCTGATTGATTCCCGGAAAAATATAATCTGCAAACTGAACCTCAACAATAGGTTTGAGACCAACTGCACTCATCCCGACTGTTGAACCAATAATATATGCTTCCTGAATTGCGGTGTTGAAAACTCTTTTATTTCCAAATTTTGTACCCAGCGTTACGGTTTCGCGAAACACGCCCCCAATTCTTTCCCCGACATCCTGACCGTATAAAAGTGCTTCAGGATGCTTCCACATCAGCTCCTGAATGGCGTGGATTGCGGCATCTACCATTACTATTTTTTCTTTGGTATTTTCGGGAACACGTGTTCCCGATTCTTCGGTAATGGAGGTGGGCGCAAAAATATGTTCTGAAACTTCGCCAGCCAAAGGTTCTTCCGAATTTTGGGCTTTTTCAAAAGCTTCTTCTGCTTCCAGCCTTGCCCTTTTGGTAATTTGCTTCAGGGTTTCTTCATCGGTTCCTTCTTCTAATAATTGGTTCCTCAATATTATTCCGGGATCTTTGGAACGGTGTTTTTCCAGGTCTGCTTCATCCCGATAAAATTCTCGGCGAACTCCCGAAGTGTGATGTCCGATTAATACTGTTTTTGCGCAAACCAAAATCGGCTTTCTTTCTTTCCTTACAAAATCAAAAGCTTTTTGCATTGCTTCATAGCTTTCAATAAAATCGGTTCCATCAACACGCATTCTGTTCAAGCCTACAAAACCTGCCGCGAAATCGTATGCATCCGAAGTTCGGGCTTCTTCTTTTGTCACGGAAATTCCCCATTCGTTATCCTGAACCAGAAAAATTATGGGAAGCTGGTGAAGCGCAGCAAACTGAAATGCTTCGGAAACTTCTCCTTCTGTAACGGAATTATCTCCCAAGCTACATACTACCACCGGGTTTTCATCAAAATTTTTAAGCTTAAAATTCTGAATATATTGGATTCCTTGTGCAACTCCGGTTGTGGGAATTGCCTGCATTCCTGTTGCAGAACTTTGATGAATAATTTTCGGTTTTGTTTCATCCAAACTTGAAGGATGGGAATAGTAAGAGCGGCCTCCGGAAAACGGATCACCTTTTTTTGCGAGCAATTGCAGCATCAGTTCATACGGTTCAAAACCAATTCCCAGAAGCAGACTTTCATCACGATAATACGGCGAAACCCAATCTTCTTTTTTCAAATGATAAGCGGTTGCCAGCTGAATGGCTTCGTGACCGCGAGAAGTGCTGTGAACATATTTGGTGATATTCCTGTTTTCTTCATAAATATCAGCCATTGCTTTTGCAAGCATCATCTGATGAAAGGCTTTGAGGAGGATGTCTTTAGAAATAGTATGTGTAACCGTTTTTTCCATAGCTACCAAATATACTAAATCTCTTTTAAAATTTCGAAGAATAAAAAAAGCTACCTAAGCAGCTTTTAATCAATATTTTAAATTTGTTACTCTTTAATTACTTTTTTGGAAATTTCTCCTTTTTCGGTAACGATGTTCACAAGGTAGGTTCCTACAGGTAATTTGCTCAGATCAATGGTTTGATACGATTTTGCCGAAATTGAAAGCACCTGTTTTCCGGACATATCGAACACGGAAATATGTTTGCCACCTTCCGGAATCAGCACGTTTACGAAGTCTTTTGTTCTGGTAGGATATACGGAAATGCTTTTCAGGAGATTATCAGAAGCTGCTAAAGTTTCTGTTTTGTAACCTGTGATAATTAATGCGTAATCCTGATTTGCAGCAGTATTTTCGTCATTTACCAATGTTCCTTTGTTGGACACTTCAATTCTGTAAATTCTTCCTGAAACAGGATTATCCAGCACTACCTGTTCCACATTATCTACAAGATTATCGCCTTTGGTTGCATTTGCCATTGGATCCTCAACATTCAGTTTCCAAGGATAATAAATGGTATTGTCGGAAGTATCAATGATACGAAGATCGAGATCGTTAATCAGCTTTGAGGAATGATTATTCTGCAAATCATCATCTGTAGTGAAAGGAACTGCTGCCGGATCGATCCAGGAAATGGTGGCTTTTAGAGGTTTTCCTTCTTCTCCTTTTACTTCTTTTGTGTATGCTATTCCTGATGAAAGGGTATTTCTTTCAAAAATGGCGTTGTTTTGCTTTTTATCAATAATCAGTTGTGCAGCTTTTGTAGCATCTACAAATCCCCATCCGTACCAAACATCAGGTCCGGGATTTCCGGCTTCATTGGCTGTATGCGTAAGCAGCGCCTTCATCTCATCAGCTTTATAGGTGAATGAAGAATTTCCGGTAATATTCCTATTCACTTCCGTAACAGCACCGGCAACTCCGGAAACAATAGGTGCTGCATAGGAAGTTCCGCTTCCTACTCCATAAGAATTGTAGGTGGTTGCATTGGTATAATTCGCAACATAATGGCTGGATCCAACTGCGGAAAGATCGGGTTTTACTGCTCCGTCTCTTCTGGGACCGGCACTGCTGTAGGATGCTTTCACAACATCTGTTGGCGAAGTATAAATATTATTAGGAGTTGTAAGCTGATCGGTAGCACCTACACCAATAATATTTTTTGCTAAAGATCCCCATCCAATACAGTAATATCCGTTGCTGCAATTGGCAGGTGGAATAATATCACCGTCTTCAAAAGGAATATATATACCTTGCGTTCCGCTCCATTTAAATTTGGCATCTGCTGCACCAGGTCCGATTCCGTAATAGTTTCCTGTAGATTTTACAATAATCTGGTTCGGATTGTCGTATACAATTTCATCAAAACCAACATCCTGTGTATTGTAACTTCCGGAGTATGTATCTTCTGCATTCAGTTCATAATTTCCGATCCAGTAATAACCGACTTGCGGATAGGTAGAGTTGGTATTTCCAGCAGTGATTTTCACCCAACCCAGATTAATCCCGTAGGAATGATTGGAAATATTTACATCTACTGCATTTGCCAGCTTTTGATAATTGGTTCCGCCTGATGTCAGCTTATAGGTATAATTATTAAATGTTACCTTGGTTAGAACTCCTCTTGCAGCATTCGGACCATAGGTTCCGGAATTTCCGATTCCGATGGCACCAATAATTCCTGCAACATTTGTGGAATGAGCAACATAGGACATTTCTCCATTTTCTTTATCGAAAATGCGGGGAACGGTGATCACGCCATTTACGGCTCCGAATTCCCGGTGCTTATCAAAAATTTTTCCTCCGTCCATTACAAGAATGTTCATCCCGTCACCTTGGATCGGTGTATTATCAAGTCCCGAAAGTGTTCCTTCCTGTAAAGCTACTACATTGGCACTTCTGTTGGCTCGGGTGTCATCGGATTCCAAAAAAACGGGAATTTCCCCTGCAAATCCTGCAAGCCTGCTTTTTTCATCGGCAACTTCGGGAGAAAGTTCTACATTATTTTTATTCAGAATCTGGTTAAATTTTTTCTGATTATCCTGGTTGCGGATTTCAAATTTGCTGATCAGCTTCTGGGTTTTCTGTGCTGATGCTAAAAATGGGATTCCTGCTCCCAGGAAAAAAAGTAATATTCTTTTCATAATTTCGGGTGTTTAAAAAAGTATATGCAAAAGTAAATAAATATGTGCAATAAAAATTTTCCGGAACAGCATTTTTTTGAATCTCATTGTAAAAAATATTTTTACTAATTTGCTTATTCTCAATTTTTTTAACTAAATTTGCACACCAAAATTTATAAATAATACAGGAAATGACAAAGGCAGAATTGGTAAATACAATTTCGAACAAATTGGGAACCGAAAAAAATGAAACTCAGAAAGTTGTGGAAGCTTTTATGCAGGAAATCAGAACTTCTATGTATAATGGCGACAATGTATATTTAAGAGGTTTCGGATCTTTCATTATCAAAACAAGAGCAGCAAAAACCGGTAGAAATATCTCTAAGAATACTGCAATTGAAATCCCGGCGCACAATATCCCGGCGTTCAAACCATCCAAATCTTTTGTTGAAAAAGTAAAAACCAAAGTTGCCGTAAAATAAGTTGGGCAACCATAATAAACTGAATATTAACAAGTAAAAAAATTATAAATTATGCCAAGCGGAAAGAAAAGAAAAAGACACAAGGTAGCAACACACAAGAGAAAGAAAAGAAGAAGAGCGAACAGACATAAGAAAAAATAATTTTTTTCTAAAATCATAAAAAATATAGTTGATGATTTTTGTTAAAATTTCATTAACTATATTTTTGTTTTCGGGTATGGCTTCCCGAAACATCATATTAACCTTTAAATAAATTGAGCGATGAAGAAAGAACTCATAGTTTCTTATGAAGACGGGCGCACAAAAATTGCGCTGCTCGAAGACGGAAGGCTTTTTGAACTTCACGAAGAAGAAGATAAAAAGCAGTTCGTAGTTGGAGATTTATTTTTAGGAAAAGTAAAAAAACTGGCACCGAACCTCAATTCGGCATTTGTAAACATCGGATATGAAAAAGACGCCTTTCTGCATTATCAGGATCTTGGTCCTGATTTTCTGAGTTATAAAAAATTCATTACAGACACTTTTTCAAAAAAACAGCAAACTTCCGGACTCAAAAATTTTGAAATCCAAAAGGAGATCAACAAGCACGGAACGGTGGACAAAACCCTCGCAAAAGACGATGTTGTCCTGATCCAAATCACCAAAGAACCCATTTCAACAAAAGGACCAAGAATTTCCACACAACTCTCTTTAACAGGGCGTTTTCTTGTACTCATCCCTTTTGATAACAAAGTTTCCGTTTCCAAAAAAATTAAAACTTCCGAAGAAAAAGAACGTCTCCGGACTTTGATTGAAAGTATTAAACCTGAAGGTTTCGGCGTAATTATCCGAACCGTAGCAGAAGGTAAAAAAGTAGCGGAACTTCATAACGATATGAACTCTTTGATCCAAAAATGGGAATCCACTTTCAAAAACATCCAGAAAAATAAAATTCCCAGCAAAGTATTAAGCGAAGATGATAAAGCTTCGGCAATTCTCCGGGACAAATTCAATCAGGATTTCGTAAGCATTATTTGCGACGACGAACAAATGGTTTCCGAGATGAAAGATTATCTGGAAGTAATCGCACCGGAACGCAAAAACATCGTACAGTTCTACGATTCCCATATTCCGCTGATGGAATATTACAACGTGGAAAAACAGCTGAAGCAAAGCTTCGGGAAATTTGTGAACATTCCCGGTTCCAAAGGTGCATATCTGGTGATCGAACATACAGAAGCACTCCATGTTGTGGATGTGAATTCCGGACCGAATATTTCCTCGGCTTCCACCAACAAGGAACACGCACTGAATGTGAACAAAACTGCAGCCACAGAAATTGCAAGACAACTCCGGCTGCGCGATATGGGCGGAATTATTGTCGTGGATTTTATTGATATGCCCAACTCCGAACATCGCAGAATCCTGTACGAACATTTAAAATCCGAAATGAGCCGCGATAAAGCGAAACACAAAATTCTGCCGCCAAGCAAATTCGGGCTGATACAGATTACACGACAACGGGTACGCTCCGAAAAGCAAATAGAAACCCGGGAAGAAAATCCGAATGTGGACGGAGAAATCCTCGCCCCGATTGTAATTGTGGAAAGAATGGGTGAGGCAATCCGCAACATTATCCAAAAAGAAAAAGGAAAACTTTTTCTCCACGTTCATCCGTTTGTGGAAGCCTACCTTACAAAAGGTATCAGCAGCATACAGATGAAGTGGTTTATCAAATACAAAAAATGGGTAACCATTGTTCCCAGAGACAGTTTCAAATATCTGGAATACCGGCTTTACAATTCCAAAAAAGATGAATTGATGAGCTATTCCAACTAAAAAAGCCAAATTTTACTTTTCATAAAAATAATAAACTCCCGAATATTTCGGGAGTTTTTTGCAGCACAATTAGGTATGCTTATCTTAACTTTTCAAAAAAAATTAATTTTCATTTCAATCAAAATCCCTTTCATTTTTCATACTTTTGAAGAATGGATATGTTTGGTAAAGATTTGCTCCGAAAAATAAAAAACGCAGAACTTCACGGCGAAAATGCACATACCATTTATTCGCCGCCATATCGCCCTATATTCACCTATAACGAGATTCTTACAAAGAATCCGAAATTTGCGGCAGTAAATATTTTACTTTATCTGAAAGGTAACGAATGGTTTTTCCCATTGATGGTTCGCAGCAAAAACGAGCACGACCGGCACAGCGGACAAATTTCGCTTCCAGGCGGAAAACGTGAAAATGATGATGCAGATTTTGCACAAACCGCCATTCGGGAAACGCACGAAGAAATGGGAATCAGTAAGCATTATATAAGGATTATTCGCGAAATATCGCCCATTTATATTCCGCCAAGCAATTTTTACGTTCACGCTTTTATTTCGTACACCAAAAAAAATCCGATTTTCCGGCTTCAGGAGTCTGAAGCGGTGGAACTGATCGAGTTTCCGGTATCATCACTGCTGTCGCTTCCGGAAAAACCGGAAATGATGGTATTGCCTTCAAGCAGAGGTGTAGAAGTGCCCGTAATTATTTTCAATAATTACATAATTTGGGGCGCAACTTCTATGATTTTATGTGAATTGAATTACCTGCTGAAAAATTTGTAATTTTGCCGTTTATGTTAAGCTAAAAAATGGCGAAGAAGAATATTTTCACGGATGCTTTCGGTACCCCTTACTTTTTAAAAAGACTTGTGATCTTTATCCTGGGAATGATTTCCTACAGAAGATTCAATGGTTTCAACAAACTTAAAATTTCCGGGAGCGAAAACCTGGTGAATCTTCCGGATTCCAATGTACTTTTTGTATCCAACCATCAAACCTATTTTGCGGATGTTGCCGCAATGTATCATGCATTCTGTTCCGTAAACAATGGTTATCTTAATTCCATAAAAAATCCGATTTATCTTCTGAATCCTAAAGTCGATTTCTATTATGTAGCAGCCGAAGAAACGATGAATAAAGGTTTTCTTACCAAAATTTTCAAAATCGCAGGTGCTGTTACCGTAAAAAGAACCTGGCGCGCAGAAGGAAAAAACGTGAACAGAATGGTGGATCTTTCCGAGGTAGAAAATATTATGAAAGCGCTGGACAACGGTTGGGTAATTACATTTCCGCAAGGAACCACTACTGCTTTTGCACAGGGAAGAAAAGGCACTGCAAAACTGGTAAAACAACAAAGACCTATTGTAGTTCCCATAAAAATAAACGGCTTCCGCAGAGCTTTCGATAAAAAAGGATTGAAGGTAAAAGTAACCGGAGTAAAACCAACTTTGGAGTTCAAAAAACCATTGGATATTGATTATGATGATGAATCTGCACAAAATATTCTGGATAAAATAATGATTGCGATAGAACAGAGCCAGGAGTTCAATATTCTTCACGAATATGAGATGGAGCAGAAAAGTAAAAAATCCGGGAACGTATAAATTTCATCAACAATTGGAAACAGGTTTTTTCGAAAAATTTCAGAATACAACACGCATCGTTATTGCCGGAACACAATGTAGGAAAGAAGCAGCTCAGCTTTTTCTTCATACCATCCGTTTCGCCGGAAACAGTATTGAACATTACACCTCTTTCTCGGAAAAATCCGGAGGAGAAGATTTTGTGCTTTTCGAAGCTCAAGACTCCAACCTTCAGGATTATCATCCCAATATCGTTCTGGTTACCGGAATCAGCGATCATCAACTCTACGAAACTTTTCTGAAAACAATAGTAGCCGGTGGAATTGTAATTTACAACGAAGATGACAAAAATCTGACTGAAATTATTGAAAATGCTGAAAATTATTTCCGGAAAATTCCTTACAAAACTCCCGATTTTTATAAAAGCAACGGCAAAAACTTTCTGAACACGGATATCGGCGAAATCCCGGTGAATATCTCTGGGGAAAACCTTTCTTATACGGAAGGTGTAAAGCATCTTTCGCAACAGCTCGGAATTATGGAAGAAGCGTTTTACGAAGCATTAATGAGTTTTTGATTTTCCCGACAAATTGTCGAAAATAATTCCTTTTTTCTCATTCAAAATAAAATTTTTATCTTTAAGAGGTAAAAAAACGTAAAAATGAGATACACCGAACGCGGAAAAATCCCACCAAAAAGGCATACCATTTTCAAGTCTGAAGAAGGCAATTTTTATTATGAACAGCTTTTCGGGACGGAAGGTTTCCACGGAATTTCATCCCTGCTTTATCATTTGCACCCCCCTACACAAATCAAAAAAATTGGCGATGCTAAAGATGTTTCGCCAAAAGTTGCAGTGGAAAAAAATGTAACACCACGAAGATTTCAGGGAAAAAATGTAACTCCGGAGAACGATTTTCTGGACAGCAGGAAAATTCTGATGTTCAATAATGACCTGAAAATGGGTTTGGCAAAACCACTCCAATCGATGGATTATTTCTATAAAAACGGAGAATGTGATGAACTTTTTTTCGTACATGAAGGAGACGGAATCCTGAAAACAATGCTCGGACATATTCCTTTTTCAAAAGGTGATTACCTCATCATTCCGCGCGGAACGATTTATCAAATGGAGCTGAAATCCGAAAATCCCGTTTTCTTTTTTATAGAAAGCCACTCTCCTATTTACACGCCAAAGCGTTACAGGAATGAGTTCGGGCAATTATTGGAACATTCTCCTTTTTGTGAAAGAGATATCCACGCTCCGGACTTTACGGAACCCAAAAATGAAAAAGGCGATTTTTTGATTAAAGTAAAAAAAGAAAATCAGATTACCGATTTCATTTATGCAACACATCCTTTTGATGTAGTAGGCTGGGACGGATTTTTCTATCCTTTCAAATTCAATATCAAAAACTTTGAACCTATTACAGGCAGAATCCACCAACCACCGCCTGTTCATCAGAATTTTGAAGCGCATAATTTTGTAGTTTGCTCCTTCTGTGCAAGAATGTACGATTATCATCCTGAAGCCATTCCTGCTCCGTACAACCATTCAAATATCGATTCGGACGAAGTTCTTTTTTATACAGAAGGAGATTTTATGAGCCGAAATCATATCGATTTAATGGATTTTACGCTTCATCCTGGCGGAATTGTTCACGGACCACATCCTGGAGCTATGGAACGCAGCATCGGTAAAAAATTCACGGAAGAATATGCGGTAATGGTAGATCCTTTCCGTCCGTTCAAGCTTACTGAAGAAGCAATAAAAATTGAAGATCCCACCTATAAAACTTCCTGGCTGGACAATGATGAAAACCAAATGCAAGACCGCCTGATGGAATAGTCTGAAGCTTTAACTAAAAAAACACGTTGGCAGTTTCATAAAATATCGTTTAACTGATAACCCTCATTTTTTCTCCGCAAAGAATTGATTAATTTTGAAGAAAACATCCTCACAATATGATTAACTTTGTAAGTGCAGAAGAAGCCGTATCAATAATAAAAAGCGGCAACCGGATTTTCGGTCACGGAAGCGCTTGTACACCCAATCTTTTTTATGACGAATTGGCTCGGCAATCTTCCCGGCTGAAAAACGTAGAAATGGTTTCCATTACGCAACAAGGAAATGTGGAAATTGCAAAACCCGAATATAAGAACAGTTTCCGCATCAATTCGCTTTTCACTTCCACGCCGGTACGAAATGCAGTAAATGGGGAGAATGGAGATTTCGTTCCTATTTTTTTAAGTGAGATTCCTATCCTTTTCAAAAACGGACATCTACCTTTGGATGTTGCATTAATTACCGTTTCGCCACCCGATAATCACGGATATTGTACACTTGGAACTTCGGTAGATATTGCCAGAAGTGCAATAGATACAGCAAAAAAAATCATCGCTATTGTAAATCCGAAAATGCCGAGAACACACGGTGACGGAATGATCCACATCAACAGGATTCATAAATTCGTATGGAATGAAGATGAACTGTTAACCATTGATTACGGCTCAAAAGTAGGTGATGAAGAAATGCAGATTGGTAAGAATGTAGCCCAACTAATTGATGATGGAGCTACTCTGCAAATGGGAATAGGAACCATTCCGGATGCAGTTCTGAAATGTTTGGGAAATCATAAAAATTTAGGCGTACATACCGAAATGCTGAGTGACGGAATTATTGATCTGATTCTGAAAGACATTGTAAACAACAAATACAAAGGAACCCACAACAACAGAACCATTACAAGCTTCTGCTTTGGAACACGAAAGTTGTATGATTTTGTGGATGACAATCCGTCGATTGCTTTTATGGATGTTCAGCACGTGAATTTCCCGATTAATATTATGAAAAACAGAAAAATGCACGCCATCAATTCTGCCATCGAAATTGATCTTACAGGGCAGGTTTGTGCAGATTCCATCGGAACTTATCAGTACAGCGGAATTGGTGGACAAATGGATTTTATGCGTGGTGCAGCACTCAGCGAAAACGGAAAGCCGATTATGGCCATTTCTTCCCGAACCAAAAAAGGGGTTTCCCGAATTGTTCCTTTCCTGAAACAGGGAGCCGGAGTAGTAACGACCCGCGGACACGTTCATTACGTGGTTACAGAATTCGGAACAGCTTATCTTTACGGAAAAAATTTAAGAGAAAGAGCAAAATCACTGATCGAAATTTCGCATCCCGATGATCGGGAAATGCTGGAGAAAGCAGCATTTGAAAGGTTTAAAACTTTATAATACAAACCTGTTGTGCATTTAAGGTTTCAAAACATTTTTAAGGATGAATAATTCTCGTTTTTTACCCCAATCCTAAAGGATAGATTCTCTTTAAGAATCTATGGTAAAATATTGAAAATTTCGACTTTTCTTCGCCAAATTTTTCGTAATTTGCATACCAGATAATACAATAAAAAAAGTAAAATGTCAACTTTAACTTTCGCTGAAAAAATAGCACAGGCAGAAAATTTCCTGCCGATCAACGGAACAGATTACATCGAATTTTACGTGGGAAATGCAAAACAGGCAGCCCATTATTACAAAACCGCTTTCGGATTTCAAAGTATTGCATATGCAGGACCGGAAACAGGAGTTCGGGACAGAGCTTCGTACGTTTTGCAGCAAGGGAAAGTCCGATTGGTTTTAACTTCCGGATTAAACTCCGATTCACCTATTTGCGAGCATCAGAAAAAACATGGTGATGGTGTGAAAATTCTCGCACTTTGGGTAGATGATGCTTATTCTGCTTTTGAAGAAACTACAAAACGCGGTGGGAAACCATATCTGGAACCTACCACCATTACAGATGAATTCGGTGAAATTAAAATGGCCGGAATTTACACTTATGGCGAAACCGTTCATATGTTCATCGAAAGAAAAAACTACACCGGTGCATTTATGCCGGGCTACGAAAAATGGGAATCCGATTACAATCCAAGCGATGTCGGCTTGTTGTATGTGGACCATTGTGTAGGAAATGTAGGCTGGAACCGGATGATCCCAGTAGTGAAATGGTATGAAGAAGTAATGGGATTTGTAAATATCCTAAGCTTCGACGATAAGCAAATCAATACCGAATATTCTGCACTGATGTCCAAGGTAATGAGCAACGGAAACGGATACTCCAAATTCCCGATTAACGAACCGGCAGAAGGAAAGAAAAAATCTCAGGTAGAAGAATATCTGGATTTCTATGAAGAAGAAGGCGTGCAGCACATAGCAGTAGCTACAAAAGATATTATAAAAACCGTAACCGAACTAAAAGCCAGAGGTGTGGAATTTTTGATGCCACCTCCTGATGCTTATTACGAAATGGTTCCGGAAAGAGTCGGACATATTGATGAAGATATTAAAAAACTTCAGGAACTGGGAATCCTTATCGATCACGATGAGGAAGGATATCTTCTCCAGATATTTACAAAACCTGTGGAAGACCGTCCTACCCTTTTCTACGAAATTATTGAAAGACACGGCGCACAAAGCTTCGGTGCAGGAAATTTCAAAGCATTATTTGAAGCCTTGGAAAGAGAACAGGAACGAAGAGGAAATCTATAATAACCGGGAAAGAAGGATGAAGTTTGAAATTTCAACCTTGAACTTTGAACCTTGAACCTCGAAACCTAAAAAACAAAATTGATGAACAAACTATTTTTCGCCCTGCTTTTATTTGCATTTTGCGGATTGAAAGCACAATATGGAACATTAAACTCAATTCTTGATATTTTGGAGGAGCGCAAAGGCATCAACCAGAATCTTAAAAATGTTTCCATTGATGATAAAAAGTTTGTTCTCGTGAAAGAGTTTGACGATCATACCGAAAGAAATTTCCTTGTAATCAAAGGGGAAAATGCAACGTACGTAGAAGTTTTCGATGACAAAAAAACCGGAGAAACCACCTCAAATGTTTTCAGTGGAGATATGGTGAGAAGCAACCGCAACATTATTTCGATACGTTGTGATGTTTTGGAAGGCGAAAAGATTCCGATTCCTGTTACCAAAACCTTTCTGCTTACGAAACAAAAAAATATTCTGTATCTTTTAGACGCCAACAGCAGAGAACGCTGGATTGATGAAAAATCTTTCGGCAAAGAAAAATAATTCCGTTACAAATCCGAAGCTTTTCGTTTCGGATTTTTTTATTTCATCGAATTTCCGGCAAAATAATGCTCCGTTTTTCAGATAAAAAATTAAATTCGTAATCTGAAGTTTCTTTTAGAAACCAATTTATTATGGCAAAACCTTTCAACAGAACCGTTACATTAGTTGGCATCTACAAACAGCTGAAACCGTTTATCAGACCTTATCGTATGATGATTTTCGGGACGCTGCTTCTCACCTTTATTGCTGCAGTTACAGCACAGGTAAATGCTGTGGTTCTGAAATATACCGTGGATGAAGTTTCCGAACTTACCAAACTCGCACATCCGATGTCGGAAGGAATTCACGTTCTGGTAATTATTACTGCGATTCTTTTGGGAAAAGAGATTCTGAATATTTTCATCAATTTCGGGCAGAAGTTTTATGGCGAAAAAATCCGGATCAGTGTAAGCTCCGTACTTGCACAATCAGCAATCGATAAAATCCTGACTTACAGAGTTGCCTATTTCAATGACGAAAACCATGCTTCCGGAAAGTTGCAAACCAGGATTGACAGAGGAATTGAAAGCTTAACAAGATTGGTGCAAAATTTTTTCATTGATATTTTGCCGATGTTTTCCAACGCCATTATCGCATTGGTGATTATGTATATGCAAAATGTGTATGTCGGTTTGGTTTCCACGCTTATTGTTCCCATTTACTTTTACGTATCTTCCGTTCAGGCAAAAAAACTCAGTGGAGTGCGTCGTACTTTGCGGAACCAGCGCGAACAGAAAACTTCTGGATTACTGAACCTCATCAATTCCATAATGGTGATCAAAAGTTTTGTCCGCGAAAAATTTGAAGGCAAGAAACAGTACGACCTTCAGATGCAGTTAATGGAAAGCCAAATGTACACCCGCAAAACCAGTTTTATCTATGACGGATTGAAATCTTTTATCGAGCAGATTGGCGTGGTGCTGATTATCCTTTTAACCGTTTATCTCGTTTTGGATCAGCAGATGACCATTGGTGCAATTATGCTTCATATTATGCTCTTCAACAATGTTTCTTCGCCCATCCGTCAGCTTCACCGGATTTATGATGATATGAATGATGCGATGATTTATGCTGAAGGATATTTCGATATTCTGAACGCCGACAGCGAAACCGAACCAAGTGGAAATTTCGAAGAAAAAAGCATCAAAGGGAAATTTGAATTGAAAAATGTAGATTTCAAATATCCGAACGGAACTCAGGCACTTTTTGATGTTTCAATGAAAATTGAAGCCGGAAAAACCACCGCTCTTGTTGGTCTTTCAGGAGCCGGAAAATCAACAGTTATTAATCTTCTCTGCAAATTCTACCTTCCCGAATCCGGAGAAATTTTACTGGATAATGTAAACCTGAACGATTACGACAATTCTTTCCTCAGAAATGATATTGGACTTGTTCTACAGAAAAATCACATTTTCCAGGGCAGTATTGAAGACAATATCCGTTACGGAAAAATGGATGCTACTTTTGAGGAAGTTCAGGATGCTGCAAAAAAAGCGTATCTCCACAATCAGATTATGGAGCTTCCCGAAAATTACAAGCACGATGCTACACAGCTTTCCGGCGGACAGCAACAAAGGATTGCCATTGCAAGACTGTTCCTGAAAAATCCACCGGTTATTTTCCTCGATGAACCTACCGCAAGTCTGGATGCGATTGCAACGGAACAGATTAAAAATTCTTTAGACGCGATCAAAGAAGGCAGAACCGTAATTATTATTTCGCATTCGCTTTCCCAGATTCTGGACTCTGATACTATTTATGTAATGAAAAAAGGACGCGTTGTGGAAAGTGGAACCCACGATGAACTTGTACATATGAACGGAACTTACCGCGAAATCTTCGATGCTTCCGCCAGAAGTTTGAATCTGGATAAATTGGTGAGTTCTTATCGGGAAAATTGATTTGAGATGCGAAGTTCGAGGTTCAAGGTTAATGATTTCAAATAACCACCCCGTCAAAATTTTCAAAAGAAAATTTTACCACCCCTCCAAAGGAGGGGAATTTTTCCTTCAAACTCCAAACTTTTGTTATAATGTCACGCCTTCGGCGTTCAATATTGTGAATTATACTGTTATTATAATCTTCTCACCACTTCGTGGTTTTCTAAGTTTCCGTTGAATAATTTTCTGATAGTATTACGAATTATGGGTTATATTAACTTCAGACTCCTTACTTCATCCTTCAAACTCCAAACTTCTGTTATAATCTCACGACTTCGGCGTTCAATATTGTGAATTATACTGTTATTATAATCTTCTCTCCACTTCGTGGTTTTCTAATTTTCCGTTGAAAAATTTTCTGATAGTATTGCGAATTATGGGTTATATTAACTTCAGACTCCTTACTTCATCCTTCAAACTCCAAACTTTTGTTATAATCTCACGCCTTCGGCGTTCAATATTGTGAATTATACTGTTATTATAATTATCTCACCACTTCATGGTTTTCTAAGTTTCCGTTGAAAAATTTTCTGATAGTATTACGAATTATGGGTTATACTAACTTCAAACTTCATCTTTCATCCTCCATACTCCAAACTTCAAACTTCGGCATTCTAAGAAAACTAAACGTAATATTGCCGTATTTCCGGGTGTCAAAAATCTGCGGATGTTGCAGTTTCAGGCGGGTTTGGTGTTCCAGAACGAAAACGCCGTTTTCCTTTAGATAATGGTTGTTCAGTACCAAAGAAATCAGTTCCTGATATTTTTTTTCATCCGTTTCGAAAGGAGCATCTGCAAAAATAATTTCGTACTGTTTGCGGTTCCGGTTTTTTTTCAGCCAATCATATACATCGGCTCTCTGAACATTAATCTGCAGCTGCATTTCCAACTCCGAAGCAATGGAATTGATGAAAGCGGTATGTTTCGGATTCATTTCCACGGCGGTAATATCTTTACAATCTCTTGAGGCAAATTCCAAAGAAATTGAGCCAATTCCTGCAAACAGATCCAAAACGGAACAGAATTCAAAATCATATTTATTTTCCAGAATACTAAACAGTGCTTCTTTTGCGAAATCCGTTGTCGGACGCACATCAAAGTTTTTCGGGGCAGAAATTTTTTTGGCTTTCCATTTGCCGGAGATAATTCGGAACATTGGTTGAAAATTGTCGGTTGCTGTTGGTCTATTTTTTTGTACTGAACAAAGCTGAAATATTTTGACTTTTATGAATTCAGAACAAAATTTCTGTTCGGGATATTATCAAAAATAATCTTGAGGTTCTTTACAAATTTGCGAAGTTCGGAGATAAAGGTTTCGTTTTCAGCAGTTTCACCATACACAAAAAAGTAAGTTTCCTCAATCCCAAAACCAATTTTGCTTAGGGTGAACATAATAAAATACAGAAAATCCACTTCAGAATTCACATCCAGATTATTGTACAGAATCACTTTTTTCTGGTCGAAAGCGAAAAACTCGCATTGGTTGTGGTACAGGTTGATGTGGATTTCTTTTCTGTTTTTCGGGCATACAGAATTCAGGAATTTTTCCCCCGAAAAGTTAAAATTCGCTGGAACCGCCAGATCTTTAATCATCCTGTAATATTTTTTCGGAAAAGTATAATAAAACTGAACGCCGTATTTTTTGTTTACGGAAAGCATCAGCTCTTCAGAATCCCGATCCACAGCAGAATTGTATGCAATAAGGTCATATCCCAAATCGTGTTCGGAAAAACCTTCGGGCATCAGCGTAAAATGATTAAAGGCGGAGATTACGGAAATTTCCTCAAATCTTTGTTTCAGTAAAATTTCTTCCAGCTCTTTCGGAATAAAATCTGCGGTTGTATCTTCAGAAAGAAAAAAACCGTTTTCTTCCGTTACCGATTTTCCTTTCAGAATCTGGTATTGCAACCCGTCTTTGGTAAAAAGTAAATTGATTTTGCTCATAATCAGTCAGGAGCAAATGTACAGAAAAAAGATGAAAAGTTGGAAAACTGATGATGTTTGAAGTTTGAGTTTGAAGTTTAGAAGGTGAAGGAAAAATTCCCCTCCTTTGGAGGGGTGGCAAAATTTTCAAAAGAAAATTTTGACGGGGTGGTTAATCTGAAACTTTCAACCTCGGAACTCGCAACTATCTAAAATTCACCATTACAGAACCAGAACTGTGGAAGAAAAATTCGTGGTCTTCAAACTCAATATTAGTCATACCTTTCAGAACATCGAAAACAATATTCTGCAAAACACCGTCACCAATTCCGTGGATAATTTCTAATTTTTTCAGGTTATTTTTTCTGCAAAATTCCAGCGTTTCCAATAATTTTTCTTTCTGTAGGAAAAGCCTTTCAAAACTTTCGTAATCCGCCGGATTTTTCACCAATTTATTAAAATGTAAATCCAACACCAAATGATTTGCCGCGTTTTTGTTTGATTTGGGTTTAGATTGTTCATTTTTTTTTTCCACCTTTATATTTTCATAAAAATCGGGATTTTTGGAAACCAGTTTTTCCTTTGGGTACTGATGAGTAAATCCAAAATCATCTTTGAAAACCACCATTTTCTCTTGAACAGAAGTGATGATCCCGTCTAAATTTTCGTCAATTACAGAAACTTTATCTCCTATTTTCATTTTATTTTGGTTCAAACTTCAAACTTTAAACTTCAAACTCCAACTTTTGTTATAATGTCACGCCTTCGGCGTTCGATATTGTAAGTTATATTGTTATTAAAATCTTCTCACCATTTCGTGGTTTTCTTAATTTCCGTTGAATAATTTTCTGAAAGTATTATGAGTTATATTAACTTCAAACTCCATACTTCATCATCCAAACTTCAAACTTTAAGCCTCAAACTTCATCCTTCCTCACTCATTTCAATCCAAGTTCAATGATTTCCAAATCCTTAATTTCGGATTTGTCAATTTTAAACTTCATCATCGTTCTCACTTTATGCCAGCCGGATTTTCCGCAAGCTCCCGGATTCAGGTGCAACAGTTTATTTTTTTCATCATACATTGCTTTCAAAATATGGGAATGTCCGGAAATAAAGAGGTTCGGAGCTTTTTGCAAAATTTCTTTTTTCGCTAAAGGAGAATATTTTCCTGGATAACCACCGATATGAATCATCAAAACCTCCACTTCTTCGCATCTGAAACGGTTTACTTCCGGAAATTCTGCACGGATTTTTGCATCGTCAATATTTCCGTAAACACCTTTCAGCGGCTTTATCTTTTCTAATTTTACGATAACCTCCATATTTCCAAAATCTCCGCAATGCCATATTTCATCAGCATTTTTGGCGTATTCCATAATCCTGTCATCAATATAGGAATGCGTATCGGAAAGGAGTAATATATTTTTCAAATTTTCTTTATATTTAATAAGTTCAAAAATCAAAATCCATAGAAAAAATCGGTCAGGATTTTTTAAAATCGTATTTTTGCACAGCAAATTTACAAAATTGAGGTATTTCATCGAATTTTCTTATAATGGTAAAAATTATTTCGGATATCAGATCCAGCCGAGAGAAAATTCCGTTCAGCAGGAACTGGAAAAAGCACTTTCCACCTTGCTTCGCGAAGAAATAAAAACAACAGGAGCAGGAAGAACCGATACCGGAGTTCACGCAAAAAAAATGTTTGCCCACTTTGATTCGGAGCAGATTCTGGATGAAAATCTTCCGTACCGCCTGAACAGTTTTCTTCCGGAAGATATTTCGGTAAAAAAAATTTTTGAAGTGAAAAGCGATTTCCACGCCCGTTTTGATGCAACTTTCCGAACGTACGAATATTATATTTCTTTGGAAAAAAATCCTTTTACACAGGATTTCGCATGGCAGTTCCGGAAACCGGATTTCGACATCGAAAATATGAATAAAGCGTGTAAAATCCTTTTTGAATATGAAGATTTCGGAAGTTTTGCAAAAGTAGGCGGCGACAATAAAACCAATTTGTGCAAAATTTACAAAGCGTATTGGGAACAAAACGGTACGGAACTGAAATTCACGATTTCTGCAAACCGCTTTCTGCGCAATATGGTTCGTGCAATTGTGGGAACAATGGTGGATATAGGTTCCGGAAAAATACCGCCGGAAGATTTGAGAAAAATTATAGAAACCCAAAACCGAAATTCTGCGGGAAGTTCTGCTCCGGCAAAAGGACTTTTCCTTGTGGATGTGGGATATGAGTGGGAGGGATGAGGGATGTGGAAAAATTCCCCTCCTTTGGAGGGGTGGCAAAATTTTCAAAAGAAAATTTTGACGGGGTGGTTAATTCGTACCTCGTAACTTTAAACTTTGAATTTTCAGAATGAGCAAAAAACAAAATACCTGGGATATTATCAAAAGGCTATTCGTAATCGGGATGAAATTCCGGACGTGGTTTATCCTGACTTTGATTATTTCCGTTTTACTTGCGGTGGTTTCTACCTACAGACCTTATCTTTCAATGGAAATTGTGGATAACGACATCATCAATCTTCGAGACAAATCGCTGATGATGAAGCATATCTATATCTTCATCACATTGGTTTTTGCTGAAACTATTCTTAACTTTTTCCTCGTTTTTTTCTCGAATTTTATTTCCCAAAACGTCATCCGCGACATTCGGGAAAGACTTTACCATAAACTCATCTATTTCAGAACATCATTTTTCGATAAAACACCTATCGGGCAGTTGGTAACAAGGGCTGTCAGCGATGTGGAAACTATCGCCACTGTTTATACCGACGGATTTTTGATGGTTTTTGGCGATGTACTGCGTATCGCTTTTGTACTGTTTATGATGTTTCAGGTAAATGTGAATTTAAGCTACATTTCTCTCGCTATTCTTCCGCTAATGGTGGTGATAACACGGTTTTTCCAGAAGAGGCTGAAAAAAGCATTCGGCGACGAAAGATCGTGGACCGCAATACAAAATTCCTTTGTTCAAGAACGGTTGGCAGGAATGCCGCTAATTCAGGTTTTCGGAAGACAGGATGCGGAGTTTAAAAAATTTGATGAAATCAACATCACCCTGAAAGATGCCTTGCTGAGAACCGTATTTATTTTCTCGTTATTTTTTCCGGTTGTTGAGCTTATTTCTTCTTTATTCATCGGGTTTATCTTATTTTATGGAGGTTATATTACCATTACAGCAGGAGAAGTAATTGCGTTTATCCAATATATTTCGATGCTCATTCGTCCGCTTCGCCAGATTGCCGACCGCTTCAATAATATCCAGCGCGGAATTGTAGGTGCAGAAAGAGTTTTGGGCGTGATGGATGAAGATTTTTCCTTAACCAATAACGGGAAAATCATTAAAAATGAATTCGACGGCGAAATTGAATTTCAGAATGTTCATTTCGCTTATGATGAAAAACAGGAAGTGCTGAAAGGCATCGATTTTAAAGTAAATCCGGGTGAAACCGTTGCAATTGTAGGAGCAACAGGTGCAGGAAAATCTACAATTATCAGTCTGATTACCAGATTGTACGATATCAATTCCGGAACGATAAAAATTGATAATGTGCATTTGAAAGACTATGAGCTTTATAATTTGCGCAGTCATATCGGTGTAGTTCTGCAGGATGTTTTTCTGTTTCATGGAAGCATTTTCGAGAATCTTTCTTTCGGTGACGAAACCATAACTTTGGAACAGGTAAAACGGGCTGCAAAAGAAATTGAAGTAGATGAATTTATCGAAAAACTTCCCGGAAACTACAACTATGTAGTCAGCGAAAGAGGTTCCTCTATTTCTCTCGGTCAGCGGCAACTTTTGTCGTTTTTGAGAGCATATCTTTCCGATCCGAAAATTCTTATTTTGGATGAAGCCACTTCTTCCATCGATCACGAAAGTGAAAAATTAATCCAAAGAGCAACGGAAAAAATCACCAAAAACCGGACTTCCATTATTATTGCACACCGACTTTCCACGATCGAAAAAGCGGATAAAATTATTGTAATGGACAACGGAAAAATTGTGGAGGAAGGTAAGCATCTTGAGCTTTTGGACAAAAACGGATATTACGCAACGCTATATAAAGCACAGCTGAAACACGAGGTAGAAGAAAGTAAATAATAACGATGGATTACAGTATAGCAGACGAGTTTCAGGATTTCAAAAAAGAGCTTGAAAAATTAGGGATAAAAGTTTTAAGAATAGAAAAAGTGGGAAACGGAAGTATGTCTTTTCACGAAGTTTTCTATACTTCACCAAAATTTGATGAAGTGAAAAGCGTGTATGTGGAACGCCACAAAATAGATGAACTTTTGATGAGATTCAGGGAAGCTTATTCATAAAAAAATAAAGCTTTTAAAAACTTTATTTTCTTTTTTCCGCTCAACCTGTTCAAACAAACCGACAGATTATTTGATAAAAGTAAAAATCAGATAAGTGATTCCTGCTACAATCGCCGAAACAGGAATGGTAAGAATCCACGCCCAAAGCAAGCTTACGGTAACTCCCCAACGTACTGCAGAAATTCTTTTCGTTAAACCAACTCCGATAATCGAACCTGTAACGGTATGCGTTGCGGAAACCGGAATCCCAAAATGATCGGTAATGAATAAAGTTAAAGCACCAGCAGTTTCTGCACTTACCCCTTCAAGCGGCGTAACTTTTGTGATTCTGGTACCCATTGTTTTAATAATTTTCCAGCCGCCACTCATTGTTCCGAGTGCTATGGCAATAAAGGAAACCAACGGAACCCAAAGATAATGCTCCGTGAAAAAATTGAAACGATCGGCTGCAGGAATTTCCAAATACAAAGGATCATTGATCATATTTACGTGATAATAAATTACCGCTGCACCAATGATTCCCATTACTTTCTGTGCATCATTAAGACCATGTCCAACACTAAACAATGCTGATGAAAAAAGCTGCATTTTCTTGAACTGACGCTCTGCTTTATGCGGGTTTGATTTTTTATATAACTGAATAATAATCAATGTAATAATAATAGAAATAATCATCCCGATTAAAGGAGCCATAAAAATAAAAAGAAATATGGGAATTACTACTTTAAACTTCACTACATCCTGATGAAAAAGCTGTTTGAAAGCCAGAATAATTTTATCAAAAAACGACAAATCAGGTTGTGCCAAAGCAATCTGGTGATAATCAATCATCAGAGCGTGCATCAGTGCAGCTCCTAAAAATCCACCAATCAGCGTGTGTGAAGATGAAGACGGAATACCAAACCACCACGTAAGAAGATTCCATAAAATTGCGGCTGAAAGCCCGGAAAAAATAACTTCCAAAGTGATGAAATTTTCGTTCACCGTTTTGGCGATGGTATTTCCGATTTTAAAGCCTCCCGGCAAAATATAAGCTGCAAGAAAAAATGCCGCAAAGTTCCAAAGTGCTGCCCAAAGTACCGCCTGAAAGGGAGTTAAAACTTTTGTAGAAACAATGGTGGCAATAGAATTGGCTGCATCGTGAAAACCGTTGATATAATCAAATATTAATGCTAAAGCAACAATAATGATCAGTAGTACTGGTAAATCCATCTGATAAAAAAATTAAAGGATTACGCGTATTTTATGGTGATGCTTTCCAAAATGTTGGCTACATCTTCTGCTTTATCGGTAACTTCTTCCAGATAGTTCAGAACGGACTGTACTTTGATAATCCGGATCGGATCATTGGTTTCAAAAAGCTTCATAATCGCTTTACTCTGTACATCATCTGCAATATTTTCGTAAGAATTAATCTTGATGCAGGATTCTTTTACTGCTGCCGGATTTTTGAAATCTTTCATATTTTCAATCGCATTCTGGATCTCAAGGCAGGCTTTATGAATCAGCAGGGAAAATTCTGCGTATTCCTTTGTTTCAGGAGTTTTGTAAAGAAAAATATATTTTGCCGAAGCATACATATAATCCGCAATATCGTCCAGTTTATTGGCAAGTGCAGCAATATCTTCCCGATCGAAAGGAGTGATAAAATTCTGACCGAGCTCTACAAAAATCTGATGGGTAAGATCATCGTTAATATGTTCATAATCGCTCATTTTATTCATAAAAGAATCGTCATTCTGATCGAATTCCTGGATTCCTTCGTGGAAAGCTTTGGACATTTCTACCAAATTCTGTCCTACTTTATCGAATAAAACGAAGAACACCTTGTCTTTCGGCTGAAAAGCTTTAAATATATTACCGATTCCCATTTCGTTATTTTTTAGTTTAATTTTTTTGCAAATATCTGTATTCTCATTTTTGGATTGAATAAAGTTGTATTAATTTTTTATTAACATTGAAAGGAGATACGAAATGCGAGGTTCAAGGTTTAAAGTTTAAAGTTTAATAAATCTCACTAACTCACCTTTCACTCATTCACTCTTTCACTCTTTCACTCATTCATTTTCCCATTCTCAAATTTTAATCTGCAACCGGAACAAAATCTGATTCATAATGCTTCATCCTGTCAAAGGTGAAGTTGATCCCGAAATACAGAAAATGATAATTTTTATTTCCCGAAGCCGAAAATTCGCGTTGCCACATATAACCAAGATTGGAAGTAATATAATCATTCAGTTGATAGCCAAAACCACCGAAAATACGGTTCCTTTTGAAAGTCGGTTCTGCAGGACCAACGAAGATCTCGTCAAAAGCATTGATAAAAAATGTTCCCGTCTGCATTTTTTCATTATTGAGCGGAAGTGTTGCAGAAAGGCGATACCGGAAACGCTCATCATTTTTATTTTGGTCCGATTGCGGATAATAAAAAAATCTTTTCTCCGCCCGGAAACGGTGATCTAGCTTTACTTTCTCTACATTATGGGAGAATACATATTGCAGCCAAAGCCGGAATTCGCGCTGATAAAATTTGCGGTCTTTGTACGTTCCATACTTCCCGATTCCTATAAAAATCTGATTGTTTTTTACGATATTATAGCCTATCCCACCTTTTATTTCATAATAATCCGGCAGCTCAAACTTTTCCAGTGACCGATCCTGAAGTTCCAGATATGCAGACCATTTTTTGTCGTGTTTATAGGTAAAAGAGGTCATATTATATCCGGATATATGTTCATTTTGCGCCTGGACAAACACAAAACTTCCGATAAAGAAAAGAAGAAACAAAAAATTGCTTTTCATTTTTAAAATTTGTCTGGCAAAAATAAACATTAATATTTTTGCTTCCTCACTATTCATAAGGTTTTAAATAAAAAAATCAGCTCCGATTGAAGCTGATTCTTTTTTTTAATTTGCGACTTCCGCCCGCATTTCCTTTCCTTTGAACTTCATACTTGGCAGATTGCTCAGAATTTCTCCTTTGAAATTTTTATCCACTTCGAAGAAAGTAAATTTATCCATAATCTCGATATCACCAATATCTGCACGTTTTTTTGATTTTGCAGTTGCTTTATTGATGATGTCCAGCATATCCATTTTTTTCAAATGGTCACGTTTTCCGAGGTTGAAGAAAAAGCGAAGCATATTTTCATTTTTTCTTCTTGGCTTACCTCCACGTTCGCGTCCTCCTCTTTCATCACGTCTTCTTTCTCTTCTGCTTGGTGCCACATCAGATTCCTTGGAAAGCTTCATTTCCTGCAAATCGTTTTTCCCTTTGTAATACAATGCCAAATCTCTTAGCTGGAACTGTAAAAGCTGATGTACAAGCTCTTCTTTCGTAAAATTGGACAGATCCGGAATCAGCTTATTATCAAATTCAAAAAAATCTTCGTGTTCCGTAAACAGTTTTTCAAAAACGCCACCTACTTGTGCTTTGATGATTTCTTTTCCTGTCGGAATTTTTTTCTCGGAAATCTCAATTTTGGTTTGAGATTTTATCTGCTTTAATTTTCGGGTTTCTTCAGGTTTTATCAAAGCCATAGAAATCCCGTCTTTTCCGGCACGTCCTGTTCTTCCGCTTCGGTGTACGAAAACTTCCGGATCATCAGGAAGCGAATAGTGGATAACGTGCGTTAAGGAATCTACATCCAAACCTCTTGCTGCCACATCTGTTGCCACAAGAATATCAATATTTTTGAGACGGAATTTTTTCATTACCGTATCTCTTTGAGCCTGAGAAAGATCGCCGTGAAGTGCATCTGCTGCATAACCATTTTGCATCAGAAAATCGGCAATTTCTTGTGTTTCCATTCTGGTTCTGCAAAAAATAATGGAATATTGGTTCGGATTGGCATCAATAAGACGCTTCAACGCTTCTTTTTTCTGGCGGTATCCTACTACATAATATTCGTGAGCAATATTTTTCTTTACTGCATTAATAGAGCCTACCGAAATTTTGTGTGGTTTGGTAAGGTAATTTTTGGAAATACGTTCCACTTCCTTGTTCATCGTTGCAGAAAACAGGAAAGTTTGCTTGGTTTCGGGAGTTTCGCTTAAAATGGTTTCCAAATCGTCTTTGAAGCCCATAGAAAGCATCTCATCAGCTTCGTCTAAAACCAGCCAATGTATCGCCGAAAAATCCAATGCTTTTCTGTTGATAAGATCAATTACACGTCCTGGTGTTCCGACAATAATCTGCGGTTTTTCTTTCAGAGAGCGGATTTGTTCCATAATCGAACTTCCACCATAAACTGCCGTAGTTTTGATGTTTTTCAGGTATTTCGTGTAATTTTTGATGTCTTTAGTGATCTGGAGGCAAAGTTCTCGAGTCGGGCAAAGCACCAATAATTGGATTTTACGACTGGTGTCGTCTATCATATCCAAAATCGGAAGCGAAAATGCTGCTGTTTTGCCTGTTCCTGTTGCCGCAAGTGCGATGAGATCGCGAATATCCGATTGGATAAAAGGAATAGTCTGTTTTTGGATTTCTGTCGGCTCTACGAAGCCGAGGTCGCCAATCGCCTGAAGCACTTCAGGGCTTAGATTGGATTCCGTAAATAAATTCATTTAAAAGATCGTCTAATAATTCGGCGGCAAAGATACGTTTTTTATTTTTGATAAAAATATATTCGTATTTTTAGGAATCTTATATTAATGAAATTTAATATTGAGTTTGGTGCCAAAGTATTTCAAAATCTGAAATTACAGAAGATAAAAATCACGACTGGTTTTGTTCATAAAATCCTTAATTTTGAAAATAATTTTTTCCTAAAATGAAACAATCTACCCTGCAATTCCTTATAAATCTCAATAAAAACAACAATCGGGAATGGTTTAATGAAAATAAAAATCTTTATCGGGAAGCACACGAAAATGTGATGGGTTTCGTAGAAAATCTGATTGAAGAAGTTTCGGAATTCGATGAAGAAATTGGTAAGCTGGATGCCAAAAAATCCATTTTCAGGATTTACAGAGACACCCGTTTTTCCAAAGACAAATCGCCTTACAAAACCAATTTCGGAGCCAGCCTGGGAATTGGAAAAGGGAATAAAATCTCAGGATATTACCTTCATATTGAACCCGGAAAATCGTTTCTTGCCGGTGGCGTTTATATGCCGGAATCTTCCGTTTTGAAGGAAATACGCAAAGAAATTTCGATGAACGGAAAAGAATTTCTTAAAATTCTAGAGCAAAAAGATTTCCGCAATAATTTCCGGGGATTAAGCGTGGAAAATAAACTGCAGCGTGTTCCGCAAGGTTTTGAAAAAGATGATCCAATGGCGGAATATCTGAAGCTGAAACATTTCGTGGTTTCGCATCCCGTTTCAGATGAAGAGTTGCTGAATGAAAATGCCGTAAAAAATTTCTCCAAAATTTACAAATCCATCAAGCCGCTGAACGATTTTCTGGAAGTGCCTTTTTTTTAAAAAATCACTCTTTCGGTTTTTGAAAGAGTGATCTATTTATATTAAAACTTTCGGTATTGCTCAATTAGTTATTTTGAAAAACTTCGTCACAGTTTTCAACTTTGACAAAGTTGAAAATCAATATTTTACAATTTCTAAGAGTCCCTGATGCTTTTTCAAAATTTCAAATTTGAAAATTTGAAAGCTGAAAGAAAATTTCATTTCAATTTTAACATATATTAACAAAAAAATGTATCTTTGTTTTTCAAAAAATTAAATCTAAACCCAAAAACTTTTGCTTAGCCGAAACAATTCTATTTTTTATTTCTCCCAAAAAAGTAAAATTTCAAAAAAACAAGTAGGATGCATCATCTGTACTTTTTCTTTATATGAGTGTTGTAGCAAGGCAAGGTTTTAAATATTCGATTGTTGGATATCTCGGTTTTCTGCTGGGTACGTTTTCTGCGATTTTTGTTTTTCCACACGATATGGAATTTTACGGAAAACTGCGCTACGTGCTTCCTACTGCAGAAATGCTGCTTCCGGTTGTGGTTTTCGGCTTGTCTTTCTCCAATGTTAAATTTTTTCATCAAACTTCCGAAGACGGGAAACATCAGAATATGCTTTCGCTTTCATTGGTGGGGATTTTATTTAATTTTATTGTTTTTCTTGGCGGATATTTTCTGATCAATCAATTTTTCCCGGCACTGAAAAATACCGAAATGTGGAATATGAAGCTTCTGATTCTTCCTCTGATTTTGGTATTGGCATTGAGTGCGGTTTTTAACAAATATGTTTCCAATTACAAGAGAATTGTGATTCCGAATATTTTTGAAAATCTACTTCCGAAACTCGCAAACCTGGGGGCTTTTTGTTTATTTTTCTTTTTCCATTTCCCGGAAAAAGGCGCTTATCTTTTCTTTATCGGGATGTTTGCTGCCGGACTTTTGGGCTATGCTTTCTATGCGAATAAGCTCGAAAAAATCCGTCCGGATTTTGGGATTTCGTATTTCAAAAAAAATCAGCTCTGGAAAGATATTCTGAATTACAGCTTTTATGGATTTTTAGGAAATATCGGGAATTTTATTGCGGTACGTATTGATAATGTGATGATTGGGGAATTTATCAGTTTTGAAGCAAACGGAGTATACAGCACTTTGCTCGCAATAATATCGCTGATCAGCATTCCGGCGATGGGTTTGTATAATATTTCCGCTCCTATTATCAACAAAAATATTATTGAAAATAACTTTGAAGAACTCGACCGTTTTCACAAAAAAACATCGCTTACGCTGTTTTTTATCGGATTGGTGCTGTTGTCCTGCATTCTGGTAGGATTTCCGTATCTCACCTATTTCATCAAAAACGGCGATCTTCTGCGACAATCGGAACCGGTCATCTGGATTTTGGGATTTGCAATGCTTTTCGATCTGGCAACGGGTTTCAACGGGCACGTTATTTCACTTTCCAAACATTACCGTTTCAATATTGTTGTGATGCTTTTTCTCGCCGTAACTACCATTACGCTGAATATGCTTTTTCTGAAATATACCGAACTGGAACTTTTTGGGATTGCACTTGCAACAGCAATTTCGTTGACTTTGTTCAATCTTGCAAAAATTATTTTCAACTATTGGAAATTTAAAGTTTTCCCGCTGACAATTGAAATGATGTATGCGCTGATTATCGGAACTTTGGCCATAACTGTTGCTATTGTTCTTCCCGATTCCAAGCACAGTTTTGTGAATTTAATTTACAAACCTTCTGTGGTAGTGATTTTCTTTCTGGTCGGAAATTATTTTCTGAAAATTTTCCCGATTGGAGATTATGTGAATAAGGAATTTTTTAGAAGTGTTTTCAGATTTAAGTAATTTTTTTATCTTTAGAAAAAATGTTTAATTATGAAAAAAATTATCTTTTTAGTAGCAATTATCCCTGCAATTGCTTATTCACAAGTATTGAATCATCAATCAGCATTACCAAGTAAAGCGGAAAGACATTTACAATTTAAAATTTCAGATGCTCCTAATGATGTTTTGGAAATTGGAAATTCAACATCTTTGAATAATCAGTTTCAACCTACGATTTGGGCGCATAAAGAATCTTCAAACGTGACTCCTCTAGCTTTAACTTCGCACATTACTTCTGTTGTTGATAATGGTGCAGCACCTTTAATTAATCTAAATGCAGGAATAGGTATTTTTGACAATGGAGCTCCAAATACTTCGCAATTTCCTTGGGGAGATGGTTCTTCTACACTACCAATCGTAAACAGACCGATTTTGGGAGTAAATAATGCAACTACTCGTCTTTTCACAGTATCCGCAAACGGAAATATAGGCATCGGCATTACTACTCCACTTGCAAAACTGCATACAATAGGCACTGTAAGACATATAGGATTATCCACTCTTACTTCCGGATGTCTGTTGTATATTAATCCGACTACCGGTGAAATCGGCAGAATGACAGGTACTTTATGCAGAGATAAGGCTTCTTCGATTATGTCCGACAAAGCTCCTATCGTGAACGCATTGGAAATCGTTACAAAAATTGATACGTATGAAGCTAAAGACAGCGAAAATAATGTAGATACGTTTATTGACTCCGGAAAAACAAAGATTGCTGACGGAGATTATCAAAAGTTGATTCCGTATCTTCTGGAATCCATAAAAGAGCTGAATGTAAAAATAGAAGATTTGGAAAGCCAGCTAAATGCAAAAAATGGAAATCTCGCTAATAATAATGCCAGTTTTAAAGTTCTTCCCAATCCCGTGAAAGATATTTTAACGGTATATTTCGATAATTCTGAAAATAAAAATTATACAGTAAATATTTTTGATACTTCGGGAAATAAAATTGCAAATAAATCCGGTATTCCTGCCAATAATATGATGAGCATTAACCTCTCTAATTTAGCAGCAGGCGTTTATGTATATGAAATTGCAGAAAAGGGAAGCAAAACAAGCAAAAAAGGGAAATTGATTAAAGAATAGTTGAAATACAAACCATTTATAAAGAGATTGTTGAGATTATTTCAGCAATCTCTTTTATTTGAAAGATTAAGCAATGCAGTTTCAAGTTTTTTCAGAACATCTTTCTTATTATAATTTAATTGAAAGTCGAAATGTATATTTTTTATTTTCTGAAATTGAAGCATTATATCTTTTTCTTCTTGAATAATAAATTTGTAAGATGATATGTAATTTTTAGGGAAAATCGCAAATTCTCCATACTTAATCGCATCTCCGATATTTCCGCTCAATTTGGTTTTTCCATAAAATTCTTTTTGGCTAAAAAACTCTGTTGCTTGTTTGATAGGACACCAAAGCATATCTGCATTTTTCATATATTCATCGAAAACCAATTGCGAAACTTTTTCCGTAAAATATTTTATGGTTATATGAGTTGGAATTTCTTTTTCTATTTTTTTTAATTCCTGCAATTCTTTTCCCGAAGCCTTTCCAAGAAAAACAATTTCCAAACCTGATTCTGATTTTTCAATTTTTAAATTTTTCAGTTTTTCAATAACAGAAATATAATTTCTTCTTTTTTGGGAAACCGCTCCCGGAATAACAATATTTAAAATTTTATTTTCAGATTGCGTATCATATTTATTATAGAAAAGTGGAAGTTCTTTAATATTATTATTTTCATTATTCTGCAAAAAAATTTCTTTCTCTAAAACAAAAAGATTTTTAGCTTTCCGATATACTTTTGATTTTTTTAACAGGCTTTCCCTAAATAATAGTTTTAACCTAAATTTAAAATTTTCTTTAAAAATAGCTTTCAATAAATCAAAATTCGAGGCTTTTACAAAATTCAGATTATGACAAATAATAGCAGTTTTATATTGCTCCGCAATTTTCTCAAAAATATTAAAATATCGGTGTACCGTTCCAATAATTACAAAATCATATTTTGATTTTTTGAGTTCTTTAATTAATGAATTTGGATTAGTGATAATAATATTTTGATTTTGAATATTAATAATCTCATTGATTTTTGAAGAGAAAAAATAATCAACATCAAAAATTGCAGAATCATCCATCAACTCCATAAAATTAGAAGCAATCTCAGAATGAGTATCGAGTTCTATGTACGCTATTTTTTTCAAGAAAAATTATTTTTTTTTATTTCCGATACACATTTTCCCCATTAATCCAGGTTTCCAAAACTGTAGATTTCAGGATTTCATTTTCAGGAACGGTCATTATATCTTGATCCAGAATGACAATATCTGCAGATTTCCCGACTTCTAAACTTCCTTTTTCCTTTTCGTCGAAGCTTGCTTTTGCTGCCCAGATTGTCATTCCGCGAAGTGCCTGTTCGCGTGTTAAAGCATTCTCTTTCTGAAAACCGTTTTCCGGAAATCCCGAAGCATCTTGTCTGGCAACTGCTGCGTAAAATGTTTTAACCGGATTGATTTCTTCCACCGGAAAATCCGTTCCTAAAGGAAGCCAACCGTTTTCTTTCAGTAATTTTTCATAAGCATAAGAATCGTGCAGACGCTTTTTGCCTAATCGCTGTTCCGCCCAATACATATCGGAAGTGGCGTGTGTAGGCTGAACAGACGGAATTACCGAAAATTTCCCGAAAAGATCAAAATCATTTTCATTGACAATCTGCGCGTGCTCAATGCGCCATCTTCTGTCATTTTTGTTTTTCAGAACATCACCGTAAATGTTTAAAATAGTGCGGTTTGCAGAATCTCCGATTGCGTGAGTACACATTTGCAGATTGCTTTTCACGAGTTTTTTTGCCAATTCACGGAAATGTTGCGGACTGCTCAGCAAAAATCCTTTCCAATTTTTTTTATCCGAATAATCGTGGAGCAGACAAGCACCTCTGGAACCAAGCGCACCATCTGCAAATGCTTTGTAACCTCCAAAAGTTACTCTGCCGTTTGTAAATCTTCCTTTGGAAATCCATTTTTCGTAAGTTGCGGGATTGTCTTCCATTAAAGCAAATATTTTAATTTTCAGGAGATTTTCTTTCTGTACCTGAAACAAAAGATCAAACATCCGTTCCGAAATTCCGCAATCGTGAAGTGATGTAAGACCATAGCTCAAGCAGTTTTTCTGCATTTCCGTAACGTATTTTTTTGCGAGATCTTCACTGATTTCCGGAATGTGCTTTTCTACCAACCGCATTGCATTATCCAAAAGAATTCCGGTAAGTTTTCCGTTCTTCTGCTCAATTTCGCCGCCTTCAATTTTGGAATTTATAGTAACTCCTGCAATATCAAGTGCTTTCTGATTGGCAACAGCAGCGTGGCCATCAATTCTTTTGAGATAAACCGGACGATCCGGAAACATTTGGTCGAGTTTTTCTTTGGTCGGAAATTCTTTTGTTTCCCAATCATTTTGATCCCAACTTCTGCCATAAAGCCATTCCATTGGAGCGGTTTTGGAATATTCCTGAATTCTACCGAGAATTTCTTCCCAAGATTTTGTTCCCCACAATTCACACTTCCACGAATCAAGCGCAAATCCCGTGAAATGACAATGTGCGTCAATCAATCCCGGAAAAACTGCTTTACCCTGAAGATCCCGGATATCTCCTGAGATGTATTTTTTTAAAATTTCAGCGTTTTTGCCAACTGCAAGTATTTTCCCGTTTGAAACTGCCATTGCTTCGGCTATATCAAACTTCTGATTAACGGTGTAGATTTTTGCATTTTGAAGAATAAAATCTGCTTTTTCTTGGGCAAAAATATTAACAAAGGAAAAGAAAAATAAAGTGAATAAAAGTTTCATAAAAATTGTGAGGGAGTTGATTTTTTAACAAATATAAAATAGTTTTTTAGAATAATATCACGCCTTTGGCGTTCGATATCGTAAGTCGTTTTGTTATTACAATCATTTCACCACTTCGTGGTTGAGAAATTAGAAATTGCTGCTAAAATAATATCACGCCTTCGGCGTTCTGTTTTTAGTGTAATTCTTTCTTTATAATTATTTCACAACTTCGCGGTTGAGCAACAAGAAATTGCTGCTAAAAGAATATCACGCCTTTAGCGTTCAATATGGTGAGTCGTATTGTTATTACAATCATTTCACCGCTTCGCGGTTGAGCAACAAGAAATTGC